>Ga0308010_1000768_pt1 | contig 19424 bp, 29 predicted proteins | sample Neamet129_FD_202368 | JGI IMG/M metagenome (GOLD analysis project Ga0308010, IMG submission 202368) | Marine microbial communities from water near the shore, Antarctic Ocean - #129 | ecosystem: Environmental > Aquatic > Marine > Unclassified | place: Southern Ocean | collected 2014-07-24 | reverse complement strand
GGATTATCAAGACCAGAGGCGGTCATCGACACTATCACAATTTTTCCTTTGAGGTCTGGTAATTTTTCGTGCAATGCATAGGTTGGCGTTTTCCATTTGAAGTCAAGCCATATGTTCCCATGAGCATCCGTATCAATCATTTTAAATTTAGGTATGCGTAATTTCTCTACCCCTGCAATACCTGTCTTCATCTGATATGATATGTCTCCTGCGGCCATGCGTAGAATTTCCATACTCATAGATGGATATAATTTATCACCCACTGCAATCACCAGAGGCATACGCCTAACCACACCATCCTTCTCTGGTGCAATTATCATCATACCAACAGCATGAGCATTTCTTGCAAGTAGGGGTATTGGACCAATGGCGCCTGGATATTGATATACCCAACCTTTCCACGGTTTACCTATTGTTGAAACTCCTCTTATAACACCGCTGTTATCTTTCTCATTGGTAGGTATTTGTCCTATAATAGTGGGAGTCTTCTTTAGAACTCTTGCTAATGCTCTGTCCTTACCAAACCTATCATCATCTGCAAATAGAATAGGAAGTACGACTAACGCAGCTCCCGCTTGATATAGTTTTATAATCTCATTTGATAAAGTATTTCTATCCCAAGGCCATTGACCTTTTTTCTTGAGAGTTCCGTTATTGATTTCTATTGTAACAAGATTGGATAGACTTTGTTGGGTTTGATTGCGTTGATGCTGATCTAGTGCTTTCATACGCACCATATCTAAAAACCAAGGATCAGTGAAGCGAACTCCGCATAAAACCAGAATTACTATTAATGATATAATCCATTTTTTCATTGTGTTCCCTGTGTTGTATTTATCGTACAACCTAAAGCATTACTACAAGTATTGTCTAAATTATAATATTGAGCACTGCTACCTTGTTGAATTAAATCAAAATCAGTACTGTGGCCATCTAAGTTAACTCTTGCTCCATGATTACCACTGCCACGTTGAGTAATATTTACCTCATGGTCTGCATCTAGTGTAACGTCAAGATAGTGAGTTCCAGTGTCTTCTTGAATAAAAGTTCCTTCATTACTATTTCCGTTCACATCTAAGAACATTGTTTTCTGGCCATTGTCTTTTTGTGTGACAGTCAAATTATTACTACCACCATCTACGTCTGCCTCAAAAAAGTGTTTTGATAATGTTCCACCATCATATTGAGTAAGGTTCATAACATTAGAAGCTCCATTAATATCTATTACTGCTTTATGCTCCCCTTGGTCGTTTGCATGATCCCCTTGACTTATTGTTAAATTTGTGTTATTACCATTTATATATAATCCTATTCCATTCTCATCACTACTGCCAGTTGTAGTTACATTGCCTTGTTTTATAGTTAATACGAGATTGTCTCCTGTTAAAGTAGCAGGCCCTGACCAATCTTTATCTACAATAAAATTATCATCACCGTCTTGTCGTATGTTAATTGTGGGGTTGTCACCTGATTGTACTATACAAACATTACAACCATTTTCTATACTAGCATTTATTGCAGCAGTTCTTTTTGTAGTTTGTGCTGATGATATGGTTACAGCACTAGTCGGTTGGTTGAATGTACTTGCTATAGCAGTACGCAATGCATTCATAAATGCTTTGTTGTTATTTGTATAGTATGAACTATGGGATGCATAGTTAATATCTGTGAATACAAAAACTATACCATCACTATACGCATTGTTTAAACTCTCACCATACCATACTGCTACAACAATATTACCGCTACTATCTTTAGCCAACCATGTACCATCACCAACCGAAGTTAAAATTCCTCCGGCAGACCAAGTAAGACTACCACTATGATTAGCAATATAAGATTGAGATGTATTAAATGTCGTAATCGAATTACCAGAATATGTAGAACTATTATAAACTACATTTCCTCCACCCAATTCATCTTTAATAAATTCTGTTATATTTTGGTTACGAGGATTAAGAGTAGAATGAGGATTTTCACCTTGAAGATACAAAGTTCCTCCTCTTGCTAGCAGAGCTTTATACGCTGTTTCTTCTGCTGAGGATAAGTTATACGAATATCTTATATCAAATATTTGCTCATAACTAGTCGTAACACTAGGAAGAGAATTTCCCATAGTAACTGTATGACCAGCATCCTCTAGTCTATTCTTCCATTTTTGATGAGTGTTGCCATACCCCTGATGAAGAATAAAAACATCTTCAGCATATACAGTAGTACTACTGAATATGAATATCAATAGTAGAAGTATAACCCGCTTCATCTGTCCTTATCTCCGGCGCAACGCTACCTTTTTGATCTATATTAATCTTATGTCCATCCACTCTATCTAAGGTGATGTCTATCATACTGCTATCAAATTCTCGAATCAATTGAACTGAGTCACCTTCTATAAGAGTTGTTACTAGAGACTCTGGATTATATCCAGCAACTCTGCCATCTGTATTAGATATTGTTCTTGTTAATATCGTATTTGGTTTTTTGTATTTTTTGTTTAATTCCGTTAGTACATTTAATAATAAATTAACATCCAAAGGATTAATATCTAAGCTGGTAAATCCACCTTCTTCTTCCTGACCTTCACATTCTTCCTCTAAACAATTTTTGTCAATCTCTTTCTCTTCATCTAAGAAATTTCCTAGATTCTTTTTCTTTTTCTCTTCAATTGCAGCAGATGCTAAATCTACTTTCTCTTTAGGTGGTTTGATGATTAACATATTATTAATCATACTTTCTGTTAGATCAAGTATTTTGGGTTTTGTGGGAGAAGCCTCCCTTGATCTAACCGACGTTGCTTGAAACGCTCTCGTTAATATCACTTGACCTATATCAGACTCCACTGATATCTCTCCTACAGTCCCATCAGCATTCGGTAACAATATAATAAGTGATTGGCCTATCTCATCCACCGTCATACTAAAAGCAGTACCACGAACACCTATTCTAGCGGTCGGGGTACGAATGTCAACATTTTGTTTGTTTAACTTTGCTATATTACCACTAGCATACCGTACTGTACCAAGAGCTATTCTAAGTACTAACTTAGAACCTTCAGCACTATTAGGGTCATAAACAAAATCATCTATGATGAGAGAGCTTTGAGAGCTCACGGCCACATTGGTATCATCTATAAATGTGATACCAATTTCCCCTTTACCAGTTTTGACATTATCCATAAACATAATGTCAGAATCTAGGTTAAGGTTAGATTCCGTTCCTTTTCTCTCAACAGACGCAACACCTTCTTGAAGTACTACATTACCAATTGCTGCAGCATATGATAGCTGGGGCAATAATACTAACAAAATTGCTATTAGTGTCCATCTCAAGTTAGTCCGTAATAATGATATCAACATCTGAGCTAGTTGCATTAGTTACTGTTAAATCAACATCTGTACTATTTGCTCCAGTTTGTGACATAGTAAAATCACTACCAGCACAAGAACCCGTACATAACAGTTTTGTTTTGTGTGCGCCTGCACCAGTATGAGTAATAATTATATCAACATCATCACTGTCCGTTGCAATATCAATATCGGTTGTTTTATCCGATCCAGTACTGGATGAATTTTCAAGAAGTGTTATATCAATATCATCGCCGACAACATCCACAGTAACACTAACATCTTGAACTGTAGCTGCATTACCAATTGTGTATGAAGTTTCACCGCTACTTCCTACTCTAGTTTCTATGATTCTTACATCATCCGTTGCTGCCGATGCGCCAACATTTATTGCAGTAGTATTAGTACTACCTGTTTGACTTATTTTTAGATCGTCTGCGCCTGCTTCACCAGCACCAATAAAATCACCAGTTATCACATTAGAAGCACCAATTAAATCAATGTCAACATCTAAGTTAGCACCAGTAAGTAATGTTCTATCACCTGTTGCACCAATAAGATTTCCGTTTCCATCCATAGTTATGTCTAGGTCTAAGTTAGCACCAGACTGAGTGATATAAACTTTACTGTCTGCAAAACTTGCACTTGTCATAGCAAAAAACATTATAAATGCAAGTATTACTTTCTTCATTTTTTTACCTCCTTCTTTTGATCATCCTCTACTTTCTTAAATTCCCACAATCCTTTTTTAGTTCCTTCGTGGATCATATCAACAATAACTTTATCAATAGCTTTTCTTACTGCATATGTTACAGATTCATTCTCTGTATATCCAGCCTCCACTTCTAGTAGTTTAGTTCCTAAGTCTAAGAATCTAAACACTGTAGCAGATAGTCTCGTACTTAATATGGTCTTCTCACTACTAACTGCTAATAAAATTTCACCAGTACTAACCGATACTAATCTTATACCAACAGATACGCTATCTTCTCTGTATTCTTCTTGTGCGCCAATTCCTAGTAGTCGAGCTCCAATTCCTCCTGTCATTGTGTTAGTATCATATCCTACAATACCACCTTCGATCAATACTCCAGCAAACAGTAAAGGTTTTAAATCGTCTTTATCACCGTGTGTCTTTCTCGTTTGACGTATAATCTGTCTTTCTTTCAACAGATTATCTAACCCAATACGTTCTATAACCATGAACCATTCACCACCACCAGCACGTTTCAATGAATGTAAAAGCCATACATGAGCGCCTTGAGTGACTGCCATACTTATCAATGCCACACCATCACCTGGTTTTCTTTGTCCCGTCATGTCTGTAAATGAATAGACTGCTATCGGAACCTTCTGTACAGGTGATGAAATCTCTTCTAGTTTTTCATATAATAGTTCAGTTGTTGATGTAGGCGGATCAGACGGAACCGTTTGACATCCAAACAGTATACTAAAACTGAAAATCGTTAAGAGGCAATGTAATGACTTGACTACCATCTGGCCCTACTATATCTAATATCACTATATCGTTTGCAACATCCTTTGTGTATGTAACTGTTGTATCATTAAATGTATATGTTCCAGTACAGTTACTACCAACACCATCAGTGTTTCCTGCTTCTGGATTCAAAGTATTTTGTGATGTTATTACTACTCCATCAACTGGTCCAGTTGTATAAGTTGTTCCACATGATTCGCCAAACAAATTATCCGTTAACTGTTTTGAAAACTCTGCATATATTCTTGACTCCAAATTATCTAAAAATTTTGCGTAATTCGTATTCTTTGCTGCTGATATTTTTTTAGCTGCAGCAGAATCTTTCTTTCCTCTAATTTCAGCCTTACGAGTAAACTCTTGGTTCTCAATAGTCAAGAAATGGGCACTTGCTCCTATTCCACTAAAAGAAGGTGATTTCCATTTATGTACCATACCCCCACCAAATGCATTAGATGTAATGGCAACGGAAAAACAAAGTATGTAAAATATATATTTCATTTTTTTAATTTTGCTATCTCTTTTTTATTTGCAGTAATTTCTTTATCTTGATTATAATCCAATTCTGCTTGTCTAACTTCCATCCTTTTTTTATTAGCTGCTTCAAAAGGGTCCATCTGTTGATTTTGTATTTCTATTATAGTATGTATCTTTTGATCCAACCTAATCATGTCATTATCTAACATTCTCACTCTGTCAATCAAGCCCACTAATGTACTACTTGCTGTAGCTAAACTTGGTAAAATATTGTGCGTAACAAATTTCCAGACGTAATATATAAAATACGCCATCCCTACAGCAACCACTGTAGGAACGCCATACTGATTAAACATATCAACAATAGTAGTAATTCCCAAAATTAATCCTTCCTAGTATCTTCTTTTCCATCGGCCGCAGACAATCTGCGAGTATCGGGTTTAACACCTAACGCATGACATATGAGAGCATCAAGCCTTACTATCTCATTATTAATAGTTTTTACACGATTATCTAATGCACCAATCATGCTATTAAGGCCAACTGCCCTACTAACAACAGAATCAAGAATATATTTCAAAAGTAGTATAATAAAAAACCCGCCACCAATTACGGCTGCGATGGAAAAGCCTAGGTCAGCAATTAAACTAAATGCTTCCATAAGCTACTCCATTTTTATCGTGATTATATGATCACGATATTACTGATACTATTTATAAGTTTTGGGTAAGAAACCTATACTTAGACTTGTTCTAACATCCAGTCTAAGTATAGGTCTTCATTTAGAATGGAATAATTGTTGCAATTTCCATGAGTTTTTATGTGCGTATACACACGATTTGGAGCATATTTCTCTATCATCTCTACCCACCACTCTATAGGTTTTAATGTACAATGTGCATTATCTCCGTTTGGTAGTACTGTGCTAGCTGGGTCTGTTGCAATACCAAGAAACACAAATTTGTTTGCAACTTTAGTAATCTGATATATTGTTTCTGGGATTTGTATCTCTGGAATATGTTCTAATACATCAAATGACATAACTCCGTCAAATGTTCCAGCTGGGACATTTTCATATTCTGGAATTGCTGGATCATATAATGATGGCATTATACCTCCCCACATTTCGTGATGATTATATTCTAAATATCCTTCAGCTTTACCACAACCATAATCTAATAAACTTTCTGATTTTGTATCTTGTACTAAATCTATTATGTGTTGTAGATAAAACTTTAAACCACCACCATTACCATATTCTGTGTGTTCTGCATGATATTGTTTATATTGTTCAATCCACTCGTTCATTGTGTATCCTAATGAAATATTCTGCATCAACAACCACTAAAGGTTTTTGATTGTTTCTCTTGATAAAAACGATAGGTTCATAATCACCAGAGTTTGCCTCTGCCTGTTCGTATGACTTCCACACGTTTAATGCTTCTTGGTTTTTGCACTCAATTGAAAATGGAAACTTCTCTCTTGCAGCACGGGCCATGATTAGGTCTTCACCACCAGCACCCATACTACGAGATTCTATATCTTCTGGATGTACATTCAATGTTTCAATTAGTTGGTCACGAACCCACTGTTGGAATCTACGACCTTTAGCTTTAGCACTACTCGTCTTCATCTTCCCACTCTATTTCATCTTCAAGCTCATCTGATAATTCTGACCCACAAAATATACAATGAGAAATTATATAATATCTATCATTCATAGAATGTCTTATAGAGAACTCAGCTTCACATTTCTCACATACTATTAATTTCATTGAATTTCACAACCACCCGCAGCACATGCCAACTCCTGTGATCCAATAGTCATATCTGTTTTTTCATACTCTGACAATTTACTCCACTCCACTTCCTTAGGCATTTTATCAAGAAGAATTTCATACTCTTCTTTTTTGATATCTTGATATGGTGCTTGTTTATATGTATGTTCTGCAAATGGAAGGAAACTGACACCACTCATAAAATCAAAATGTTTAAAGACCCATGCACCAACTTCCAACCATTCATCCTCCTTAACAGAAATAGTAACAGATGGTTTGTGTTCACACCAATATTTTTGATATGTTAACCACAACTCCAACTGCTCAATAGCAGACATGTCTGTACGAAATACAGCACCATCATCTACTTTCATAGGAAAAGAAAACACAGATGTATTGCTTGGATTCATTGCATCATCTTCTATAGGAAATCCAGCATCAGCCATCATTCTTGTAAGAGGGTCTTTCTTATCTCCACGCACCGTACGAATATAGTAAGGATTATGACGAGCATGGATACCAGATGCTGCATCAACCAACTGAGAGACGGTCCCAGAGGGTTTGACGCACGTTACAGCGACACTTTGGTTGATACCTATCTTTTTTGCAAACTCTGCATTGGTTCTGATTGCTTCGTTTTTCAAATCTTGTAATAACGCTGGTAATACCTGGCGTGGTGATTTACCGTTAAGAAGTTTGCTATCCATGATGCCAGTAAGAGAAACACCAAGAAGCCTTTCCTCTTCACAATTTTTTCTCCATGCAGATGAAACATATTTGAAGTTGACAAGTGTGGTTTGGAATGTACCCAGAATCGTTGCAAGACGCACCTTTGCCAAAAGAGACTCCCGTGTATCAGTTGGACGAACTACAACTTCTGACAGATTGCAGAACTCACGATTACGCAAAATAATTTCTGAGCATGGATTTGTACCAAAATCAAAATCTGTAGTATTACGTCTACCATTTTGCTCTGATATCTTCACCGCACTTTCACGATTAAAAATACCACGTTCACCAGACTTGGATTCATAGAGAGCTTTCCACTCATCCATGAATACACCGATATCTGGCTTCTCTGTATAACATGCAGAATTATTTGCAAGAGATCGTTGAGGTTCAGTAGTCCACCACTGGCCATGCTTTGCAGCTCTCATACGGTCATCAGATAAATTTGATAAACTAATAAGAGCAGACCTACGAACACCACCAACAACTACAACCTCTGCAATCTTGCAAACAATATCATGGCACTCAATTGAAGACAACTTACGACCATTTGCATTTTTAAATACGGTGATTGCAAAATTAAATAAGGCTTCTAATGGTTCTGGGCCTGATGCACGACCACCAAAAGTTTTCAAAGGAGCGCCTGCTGGACGTATTTTAGCTAAATCCCAACATGGAATTTGTCCTATATACAACATACCAACCAATTCCTTAAAAGCTTTTGCCCAGCCCATTTTAGAATCTGCAACAGTTATCGTTGTATCAGAAATATGAAACTCATCTGCAATAGTAGGCAACTGAGAAACATATTGGCGTTCAACACTAAATCCTACACCAGTTCCATTCATCAATACATAAAGGATTTCATCAAAGGCCTGTGGTCGATCTATAGCAACATAAGAACAATTATACCCTGCAATATTTTCTCGTTTAAGTGCTTCTCCAGCAGTCATAAGACAACGCATTGAAGGCATTACTTTTAAAGACAATACTGCTTCTTCTAATTCTTCTCTTAGGGCTTTTGTTAGTTTGTAATCATGCAAATCATTCAGATGTTCAGTAAAGAAATCAAAATATCTTGCAACTGTTTCAGCCCACGTTTCTCTACGCTCTTTTTCTGGCAACCATCTGGAATATCTAGATAAATGAATGAACTCTTGATAGGTTGTGGGGAGATAGTTGTTAGACATTTATTTATTTCCTTCTTTCTTATATACGCTGAAATAGCCTCTAAGGGGAGGCTCTATGTTGCTGTAAAAAAATGTATCCTTTAATTGAATACATGTAAAACCAAATCCAGAGAAAAACTCCATCAATTGTTTTTCATTAAAACGATAAGGCCCAGAGTGAGTTGCTGGATTAAACCTTGTCTCATACGGACTTAATACTTTGAGAACAATATAACTGTCATCATGAGTTATATTTCCAATCATCTCAAAATATTTGTGTCTTTTATTCTTTAAATGAAAAAGATTGTGTATCAATCCTCTATCTAAAATAATATCGTATTTCTTAGTTAACTTAGAATTCAACGCATCATCTATAATAAAATTACTAACATCATATTCTAAAGCATTTACTATATCCGTAGCAGTTACATCAAATATATTATTATTTTCATTACCAAATTGATTTTCTATGTAATATGCTTGAGAACCATTCCCACAACCTAAATCTATAACTGAAAACTTTTTATTATCATAAACTCTAACTCTAAAAAAATACGATAAATCATCATCAAATAAATCATAGTTCCAAGGTGGTTTTTTTTCTTCGTACTGTTTTTCCCATATTTCCTTCATCTATTTTCTTCCATTCTGCAAATCTCAATTGTGCAGCTACACCAGAAAATGTATTATCATCTATAATTTCCTGTATCTGCTCTTTCGTATATCCGGCAATAATCATATCGTTAATATCTTTATGTTTCATACTGTCGGGCCACAATACAACTTTATGTCCTTTTTTAATTTCTTTTTCAATCTGTTTTAACAATTCTCTATTTCTAGGTTCATTGTCAAAAATTACAGTAAAGTCACAATCCATTGAAGGAATATCTGCTCCTGCAGCGGCGATGCAATTATCTAAAAACAAACTATCAAGCGGGCCCTCAACTATATAAACATGTTGGCTTTTATCAACCCTATCTAATCCAAAAATCTTATCTCGTTCTTCTAATTTGATAGTTAGATACTTGGGGTTTTCTTTCCCAAAAGCTCTTCCTTGATATGCAAATATTTCTCCTTTCTCATTCCTAAACGGTATCAACAACCTTGGGTGATCACCATCCAAGGAAGGAAATTTATTTGGTATTAATGTGTTCGTGAATTTAAAAAATGACTGGCATAGATATAGATCGCAGAGTGATTTAGATGGTATAAGTCTTTTCTCAATAATCTTTCGTGCCGGGTGGTCTGTGGATAAATCTGAAATAGGTTTGAGATTTTTAAGAACACCCTTTTTGCGAAAGACAGGAACATCAAAATTAAACTCCGGCTCTGGGTTGTTGGTCTTAACCCCATTTTTATATCGTTCCATTATATAGTCTTTGTGGATTTTAGAGTCTACATACTTGATGAGATTACCAAGAGTTGATCCTGTACCACAATTATGACACTTATAGAATAGGTCATTTTTCTTGCGATAGACAAATCCTCTTGCCTTGGAACGAGACTTCTGTGAATCTCCACAATACGGGCACCTAAAATTCCATAAAAAATCCCCCTTCTTCTTGAATTTGAGAAGTTGGGGGCCAATAATGTTTAGGTATTTTGAATCAATATAAGACATAATATTAATATATAATACATGATAATTGTTATAATGTCAAGGACTAAAATCAACAAATTTGTGTAATATAAATCCTGCTACAATAGAGCTTCCTATAAGAACATGGCGCCATTTTTCCAGAACACCTACTCTGGTAATAAGTTCATCTCTTATTTTCTGTATTTCTTTATTTTGTTGTTGATGCTGTGTTGATGCAGCAGCCATGATCTCTTTTGTATTTGTGGTAATACGAGAATGTAATTCATCTATTTTTACGGATAGTTCAGTCCGGCGAACCTCTAACTTCTGTTCTGCTTCAATAATAGATTCTTCTTGTCGAGAAATCTTCTCTTCATGCACAGCTAACATGCGATGAATAGAGTTGGAAACGTCAGTCAACTTCTCAATTGCAATATCCAAACGACCATGTATTTTTGCTTGATCTTGCAACTCTTTTTTAAGAAGTTTAACCTCCGTTTCCAACTCTGTCATAACTAATCTTTCTTCAACATAGACCACACGCCCCAAGCGAGGGCACCCCATAAAACAACTTTAGTCAAAGGTACAGCAAAGAATAATACTGCTACAGCAGCTGCTGCAACAATTACGCCTTGATGGGATGAACCTTCACTTATTCTATCTGAAATAAAATTACTCATTTAATTCTCCTTAAAAGTTAAATTTGGTTTTAACACCAACGATTTCTGCGCCCCGTTTCAAATCGTCATCATAATGCAATTCGCCATAGGGAGTTACAGAAATATTATCCATCACGTTGACAGTATATGATGCAGCAATTTCAATATCAGTAATCTTTTTAGTTTCCCAATTATATGTGGGTAACAAAGACATTTCTATTTTTTGAAATCCTACAATCGCACCAAACTCAGTAGCAGCTTGCCCTGTATCATTATTATATGAAGTGTCAGTAACAATTGACGTATCAATTAAGCTCAAAGGATTTACTTTTTCTGCGTCTTGAGCAAAAGCTGCACCTGTCATGAGCGAGGCAATAGTTGCCACCAATAAAAATACTTTCATTTAATTCTCCTTTTCTAGTTTCTTTAATCTGGCTTCAAGTTCTTCGATTTTCATGGCGACATTTGGATACTTTGTCTTCCAATTGTTTTCATCCTTTAAAATCTTCAACCCCAACTTTTTTGAAGCCCATGTCGAAACATCATCAACTTTATTGTAGGTCCAAATTCCTAGTTTAGTGTCTGCAAACCAACTATCGGCTGCATTCCCAAGAATTGATCCCGCAATACTGCTAATTATAAAAAACCACATTACTCCCCATCCCACACCAAACAACAGGTGCAAGGATTTTCCTGTGAACAATCACAAGGATCACAATCACATAGGGGGTTTTTACATTCTTCGTTGATACAATCTATTCCAGCCATTTTTTCCTCCTACCAGTCTGGGCGCCAGCATTTTTCACACCGGCACTTATTACATACTACTACTATTGGATTTCTATCTCCATCTAACATTTCTTTTTTTAGTGAAATCTTACAGTGAGATGCAAGACCACAATTGTTACATGTAGACATCAATCCTCCTTTCTGGGAATTATAGACCATCTCCCAAACATTTTTACTGAATAATACGCTGCAGCAATCTTCCACCCTGCAACAGATGGGTTTGCATCTTTCATAGCCATATGAAATACATCATCAGATGCTTTCTTTGCATCACCAATAACTTTTGGGTCTTCAGAACACTTTAAAGATTTACGATGTGCTTTACGATATTGACGAATACGTTTATAAAGAAGGTCATGAATAATTGCAGCACGAGCAACATCCCAAGGTGCCATAAATGCCCAGCACATACGAGGAACAGATGCAAGGTCAGTAACAAAATCTTTTCCTACAGTAATCGTAGAATCTGTTACGGGAGGCACACCAACAAGCTCTAATGCATCTTCATCTATATCTGGATTTGTATATGTTAATGCTCGAGACAAAATCCATTTACGAGGAGGGTCAAACTCTGCTTCTATTTTGTCGTTAAACGTACCCATCACTTTTTATCCTTTTCTACTTTTGGTTCAGGCCCGACGGCGTTTTCATAATATACAATAATTTGTTTTTGTTGTTCTATATACCGTCTTAGTTCTGCAAAGTTTAAACTAAGGTTCTCATAGTCCTTGACTGATAAAGCAATATACGAGTCAGCACCATTTTTCTTTTCATATTCTTTGATAAAATTTTCGTAGTTAACTTTCGAAACTACATAGATTTTTACATCATTGAGCTGGACTTGTTTTGGTCTTGCTACTATCGGGACTTCCGTCTTTACTGTCTTTGTCACCATCACCACTTTTGGTTCCGGTATCAGACTGCACCCCATTAGGGTTAGTGATGTCAGCAAGATCATCCCATAAACGATTGGTCGCATTTTGCATCTTCCTCTGTATCAAGCCCGGCTTCTTATTTGCCAGATGTGTTAGGTTATGTTTCTGTAGAGTAGCACGGAGTTGATCTCCATATTTCTCTGCTGTCTGCAATTCCTTTTGCAATTCTCTATTTAGTTCTGCGTTTTTTGCAATATCATTTTGTAGGGTTGCAACACTTTCCTCACTAATCTGTATAGCAGTTTCAAGCTTAGCATTGTTTTCAGTTAGCGTAGCAATACGCTGCTGTGTGTCCTTATAATATAAGTATCCACCATAACCTACAGCACCAATCACACCCATAATAATTAGGAATAGATAAACTTTAATCATTAGGTTTCATAGTATCAAAACCATGACCATATGCCATTTCGGAAGTTTTCTTTTTAATATTCTCAATAAATTTACTACCAGCAGAATTTTTACGTTCCAGACGTTTATTTCTTGATGCTTCCAATTTTGCACGATGCTCTCTATATGATTTTGAACGACCATCAATCTTACCGTTACGGTCAATAAGAGTTTGTTTCTTTTTCTTTTTGACAGCATCAGGTGGCATTGATACATTACCACTTCCAGCATTATTTGCTGGTGCGTCTTCTTCTATTCCAGTATAAGGAGATACTGTTTTCCATATGGTTTTCATTCTTTAATGTCCTCCAAACTAACATAAATTTTCTCTTTTGTTTTCATATGTATAACAGGAAAGATTTCAATTCCCAATATTGTATCTACAGGAGATTCATCTTCGAATGCAACAACCTTATCTCCTTCTTTAGCAGTAAGTTCTTCTTCCTCTTTATTTAAAATATCATTGACTAGAACATATTCTCCCTTTGGAAGAACTTCGCCAAATCCAATAACTTCCTCTGAAATGCTATCATCAATTTCATAGCCCTGTTCTTTAAGATATTTCATAAATTCCTTTTCAAACATATCAGGGTCATCTACTGATTCCTTGAAAGTGTCCTTGAGAAGAAATAATGCTGCAGCATAGGTTCCTAACTTAGTTCTAAGTCCAGGCACCTTTTCAAATATTTTCTTGATATTAAATATAAGTTTATGAAGAATTGTGTATGAGTTTTTTTCTTCTGATGTTCTTAAAGGCTCCATAGCAGGACGAACATTAGTTTTTGGATCACGGCCTGGCCTTATACGATTACCAGTTTTATCAATAATGCCGAGCTCGAACGCCTTTGTTTTTTCAAAAGGCGTAACCAACAACTTTATGAATCTATATGTAACAAATAAATCTATCGCTCTGCCCATTATAGTTTTCCTAAAATTTCTAGAACATTTTTGTTCTCTATTACGTTTGTTAACTCATCATCCCTCAGTATATTTAGGAATAATAAAAAAGACTTGAGTGTTTCCCAATACTCTCTTTGTATTTTGAAGAGTAGGAGGGTCACGCAAGCCTCAGCACCAAACAAATTATTCAATACGATTATATGATTCAAAAGCAATCTTTCTTTAAGAATGTTTGTATCTTTATGCTTTCTCAAAAGACGTTTAATATACTTAAACCTCTTCATATCATCATAAAATTCTTTTTCCCCTTCACATTGGGGATTATCATAATGCTTAATTGCAAACATTATGACATTATCAGTAGTTATTTTTTCATACATTTATTCAATTCGAGCAGATAACTTGCATGAATTGTCCTCTTGCATTTCATAACCAATCACTAGTGTAAGTCCACCTTCCACCTGATGTGAAATACCGTCATCTACTTCAAACTCATCATGTGGAGTGGTTAAACCTTTACCAAATCGGCCACCAAACGAAGTTAGGGGCAATTCAACAGAACCACTTTCACCTTCCATCATAGAAACTTCATCAAACGACAATCCAATTTTAGATAATGAGCTCCTCAAATTACTAACAGCATCTTCTGGTAATACATAACTACCAGCAATTGTTCCCACCCAAGCATTGAGCTTTTTAACAACAACTGGATCACTATAAACACTCATGTTCATATTGTTATCTATAGCCTGATTTTGATGCGAGGTATGTACTTCATTAATGAATGATTTAAAATTCTTCATTTTTTTCTTCCTCTAATTCTAAGTCACATGGAACCAAATCTCTAATTTGTTCTTCCAACATTCCTGGCTTCTTCTTTTTAAGTATTTTATCAATAGGTTGGCCAACCCAATCGCCCCAATTAACTTCTGAAAGAACCTCTACCATTTTAATCTCCTATAAAATAGGGGGAGAAGGAAGTTCCCCCTCCCCCCATATAGATACAAACTAACTAAAATTAGTTAGCAAGGTCAATAAGACCAACATCAGCCGAAACAGACTGCTGAGACAGAAGGGCCCAACCAGTAGCGCCCGACCACATCAACATAGCGGTGTCGCCATCGTCAACGAAGTCAAGATCAGCAAAACCAAGAGCATCAGTCACGGCGAGAATGCCGTTACCACCATCAATATCATTGATGATAATCTTGAGCTGACCAATAACGGTGCCATCAGCAAGAGTTGAGGCAACATTGGTACCACTGGTTGCAAGTAGAGTCAACGCAGTTGTAATACCAATAGCGGTTTGAATGCCGTCAGTGATGTTCTCAACCGAATTCGAAAATCCGATGAAAGAAGGAAGGTTATTGACTAGATCAGTAACCGAAATCTTCTTATTGATTGGTGTACCCGTGGGGTCATCAATCACATGTAGCAAGTCAGCACCGGCCACACCCGTCGAAAGGTCGGTAAGCGCTGTAATTTTCTTGTCAGCCATTTTGGCATCTCCTTGTAAAAACCCCCAGACTTAATTGCCCTTTGGGGGGAATCCTACTGATGGTATTGACTACTCTTCTTCTTCGTCATTCCCATCATCACTAGCCATTTCTGGCTCTTCATTATCTAACTCTTGAAGGAAGTTTTCACACTGCTGAAATGCTCCTGTAAGTGCATTCAGTAATGCAATATCTTCCTGTTTACTTTTATCATGCTCTGCCATACGTTGTTTAGCAGAATTCATATCATTCATAAGAACATTCTTACGTTCTTCAATATTTTCTTTTGAAATAGACATTTTCACCTCACTATATTTAATGTTATTGTAATCTTATTTATAACACTTTATTAAGCAGCTGTAACGGTAACTCCATTTAATACAGAAGCAGAACCCGTAGACGAACCAGCTTGTGTGTATACAGCAATGTCACTGGTATAATCTTCCACATCGAATCGATCATTAACATGTGCGGCTGTATCTTGTACAAGTCTACCGCCCTGATGATCATCTGTGTCGCCCTCAAGAGCAATATTAACATCATCATCGCCACCTGTCATTACAACATCAGTGATATCTGCTGTTCCTGTTACACCAGCAACTGTGAAGTCAACACCTTCCATATGTATCTCATCACCAGCATCTGTTGCAGAACCATCTGATGCGTTCAGAATAATCTTATCACCATGCGTGTCTCTTGTACCTGATTCTTGCATCAGTCCAAGAATTGATCCACCATCCTCTTCTGCGATATCAGCAGTACCGTGAAAGATAATTGCGGTTCTACCCTCAGATGCCGTATCACCAACACCAGAACCGTTAAATCCAAGGAAACCAGCTGTCGAAGTTGCGGCTGTACCTCTAAACACAATTTGGTTAGAACCCGTACCAGAGTAATACATACAAGCCATAGTACTATCTTCAACCAGATCAGTTATACCCAAACGAGACAGTAAAATATATGCTTTGTTAGTAACAGTCTGATTGGCAGACCAAGCAGCAGATGTTACATCAACCGCCTCATCAAACGTGACAGTAATATCAAATGTCCCAACATTGCCAACTGCGGCTTCTGTCCATCCGATTGAAACTGGTGTAGCAGAACCAAAAACTTCTACTAGATTACGAATACAAACCAAAACTTCTGGTTGTGCAGCTTTATTATCATTACCAGAGTTTCCGAAGCCAGGTGCCAATCCCCAACCACCAGCAACAACAATGGCATCTTGCCTTGAACCACTTGATCCCTGAGCATTGGAATCAATTGGTAGAAACTTTGGACGACTTTCTGCGTCTGTGTCTTTTCCCCATAAGGACATTATTTTTCTCCTTTATTCTTTAAGAATATGTTTCCTTCTATTTATCTTATTTGAACCCTAGACGTTTCAGTTCGCTTATGGTTTTACCAACATCAGTGTGGTGTATTCCAATTCCGCCAGCTGCTTCCCACTCTCGTATATTTTTATCATAATCATCTATCAATACATTTGGTTTTTCATCCGTTGTTGCATAACTTTTTTTCTGGGATCGCAATACCAAATGAATATTTGCTCTTTTGAACGATGTATTTTTATTCAACCATTTCATCTTACCAACTTTAGAAGTAGGATCACGGCCAGTATGTGCTGACAAAACATGAGGATTATAGCGAATAATGAAATCATGCAATTTCTTTGCATTTGGTTTCCAACCAAGATTTGCCCAGAAACCTTTAGTTTGATTTATTCTATTCCACCTCTCATCTGCATCCATTTTAACAAAATTACCCCCAACAGCTGCATTTGCCCCACGCATAAAATCTACTAGAACTTCATCTAAGTCACAGTAAATCTCCGGCAAATCCTCATTGGATACCTCTATCAATTCTATTAGTTTTTTCATAAATCATTAGTCTTCAATTTTAGGATTAATATCAATTGCAGCAACTTTCTTGCCAGTTTCAGTTTTTACCTTCTTTTTCATTTCTTTTTCATCATCTTCCTTCTTAAAAGGATTTTTACCTTCTTCCATACCCCAGATTTGTGCAAGAGCAGCTTTCATAGATTGAATTTTGAACTCTCTGACCTGAGACATAGCAGCTTCTGCTTTCTCATCATCGCCTTCCCAATTCTTATCAACATAATCAAAGAATTTCTTTTTCTGATCACCCTCTAGTTCAGCAGGAGAAGTAACTTTGAACTTCTTCAATGCAGCATCAAAGAATTTCTTGTATGCTTCTTTGTCACCAGAGGCTTCTGAAATCTCAACTTCATTTGCAGAATACAATTTAGCTCTTTTCTTGGCAACTTTTGATTTTGACTTATCAACTTTTACAGCACCGGATCGAACTTTAGCAGCACGTTTTTTAGATTTGAGCGCTGCCTTTTTACCACCAGAAGTTTTAGCCCATTTAGCTTTTTTCTTTGCAGCAGCTTTTCTGTCACCGGCCGATTTCTTCTTCATTGCAGCTTCAAACATTTCATCATCTAATTCAAAGAGATCAATTTCTTCATTAGTCATTTGATCTAGCTCTTCATCAGTCAAAGAATGCATTTCTTCAAGTTCAACTTCTTCTTTGTTGACTCTACGAATCCGAGCAGATTCCAGTTTCTTACGATGTTCTCTGTATTGTTTGGTACGACCATCCATACGATCATCGCCCTCTTCGATTGCAGTCTTCCACACTTCTAGAACGGATGACTCAAGACTGTTTTTCTTAGTCTCCAAATATTTATTACCCATTTTTCCTCTCCTTGAGTTTTCTATCAATTCTAGCTAGAATTGTTTCTTCTTTTACAGGTTTTCCACCCTTGGAAATAATCCCATTCATTCCATCTTTTTTAACATCAGCAAGGAATTCCTTTGCTTGGTCGAGCGTCATAAATTTTGTAACTTTAAACGGCCCCTTCTTCGACTTTGCGTACTTAACATGGTAGTCGGGAGTTGCTTCATCAATCTCAACTTCTTCATATGCAGCCTTCATCATATAACCAGCCTTCATCATATAACCAGCCTTTAATACTTTCAGCATATCCTTATAAGACTTCGCAACCTGTGCTTGGAACTTCTCTTTGTCTGCTGGTTTCTTAATAGAGTTAAATTTGTCTTGAACTGCTTGACCAACCTTAGCAGGAATTTTTACCTTCTTACCATCACCAAATTCAACTTTGAAATCTCCTCGCATAGACACTGCTTTACGCATTTGCATAATGATGTTCTTGGAAGCACCTTTGACATCATCATCTGTTGCAGCGTCATCTTTCGAAAATGGGTCTTGACTCATAGATGGGTCTGATTTCATTGACCTTTTTGCATCAGCACGGGCAGAGGCTTCATCAACTTCCTCTGTTTCACCTGGCGTCAATTTTTCAATATACTCCCGATACTCATTCGTGCCAAGTTCATATGCTTCGCTCATAAGTGCTTTAATGGTTTTAACGTCAACTCCCATTTTCTTTGCAATCCACTCAGCAGATTTACCATCTTCAATATAACCGTGAAGTTCTTTCATTTTACCTTCATCAAGTTCCTCATCTTCTTTGAGCTTTGTAACCTCTTTCTTATCACCCTTCTTTTTAGCACGTTCAATATCATCTTCAACTGCTGCACGGCGACCCTGATCAGCAGGAGTATTACCTTTAATTTTGGAAAGTTGTTCTGCAACTTCTTCATCAAGGTCAGCTTCTTCAGCCTGAACATAACCTTT
>Ga0308010_1000767_pt1 | contig 19429 bp, 19 predicted proteins | sample Neamet129_FD_202368 | JGI IMG/M metagenome (GOLD analysis project Ga0308010, IMG submission 202368) | Marine microbial communities from water near the shore, Antarctic Ocean - #129 | ecosystem: Environmental > Aquatic > Marine > Unclassified | place: Southern Ocean | collected 2014-07-24 | reverse complement strand
TATCTTTCCTGTAGAGTACCCGTTTTGAACAATATCTGCTTCAAAAAGCTGTTCAGTTCTATACAATACATAATTATTAATATTATGATTATATAAGCTGTTTGCAAATCTAAAACCTAAATAAACCTGATTATTCATTCCGGTCCAGTTTTTATGCATATTGAAATCAAAGCCAAATTTAATATAGCTCCCTGATGTTGTAAAGTTTATAAGCTCAGATTGTTGATTTCTTTCTAGAGTTCCAACTTCAGAGCTTAGATAAAGATTTTCTTTTACTCTAAGATCTCCAACAATCTCAAAACCTTTAAAGGTTTTATCAAATTGAGAAATTGTTGGTTGAAAAAGATCAATTCCAAAACGAAGTGTTAATGGAGCCTTATTTTTATCCTTAACTAAACTGTCACTTTTTGATTGACCAGATAGTGATTGTAAATTAATAATAAAAATAAAACTAATGATATAATGCCAGGTGCATGCTGTCTTCATTTAATATTGAATCTTTTATAATTTTATATGATTTGATCCAGGAACCCTCAGTACTTATTCCTTCGATTGGATTTTCGTTAAATATGAACTGACCTTTAAAACCACATGCTCTATCCATATAAATATCAAACCGGTCATGATTTATTTTTAATGTATCTATATTTTCATCTTCGCCTCCCCAATTATAAAAAAACTTTAGTTGAGTAAAGTCTTGAGAACCTCTAAGTGGTATCGAAATTGAATCATTTCCTAAGAGATATCTTCTTAAGTAATCTCTGTAATCATCACCTAACTTATTTATAACTAAAAAAGGAACATTTTTTCGCTCGTTTGGATTGTTAGCATCAAAGAATCTAATTATTAAGTTTGGGGTTCCTGTTGTACCTTCAATACAGATATCATCTCTTTCACATTTACTTAACAATGTAAATGATAAAATAGTTAGAATAGAAATTAGTATTAGTTTACTTCTCATACCTTCTCCAAAAGTACAACATTTTCTATATGATGAGTTTGTGGAAACATATCAACAGCTCTAGATCTAGTAATTCTATAATTATCTTTTAATAAAAATAAATCTCTTGCTTGAGTAGCGCTATTACAACTTACATAAACTATTTTTTTTGGAGATAACTTTATAATCTGTTCAATAACTTTTTTATGCATTCCATCTCGAGGAGGATCAGTTATAACGACATCTGCTTTTCCATATTTATCAATAAAGTCATCATTAAAAACCATTTTCATGTCTCCTGAAATAAACTCAGTATTTTTAATATTATTAACTTTCGCATTATACTTTGCAGCTTCAATTGCTTCAGGGACAGACTCAATCCCAATTACTTTATTGCATTTTTTTGAAATAAATTGAGCAATTGTTCCTGTTCCAGTGTAGAGGTCATAGACAACTTCAGAACCATTAAGATCTGCAAAATCAAGAGTTATTTTATATAATTCATATGCTTGTTTACTATTGGTTTGATAAAAAGATTTTGGAGTTATCTTGAATTTCAAATCCTCCATTGATTCAGTAATGTGATTTTCACCAGAGAAACAAATTATTTCTTGATCATAAATTGTATCATTGTCTTTTGAATTAATACAATAGTTTAGGGAGGAAATAGATGGAAATTCTAATGCTAAATAATCAAGTAAAGCAGTTATTTTTTTTAAATCATTTTCAAAAAATTGTATCAAAACCATTAAACCTCCATTAGAGCTTGTTCTAATCATTAAAGTCCTGAGGAGTCCTGTTTTATTATAATAATCATAAAATGAAAGATTATTTTTAAAAGAATAGTTTCTTACAGAATTTCTAATTTCATTAGAAGGCTCTTTTTGTAAATAACATTTTTCAATATCTATTATTTTATCCCACATTCCTGGTTTGTGAAATCCAAGTCCATTTTTATTAAGATCATTTTCCTTATCATTTATTTCTTCAATTGTTAGCCATCTTTTATTTGAGAATGAAAACTCCATTTTATTCCTATAGAAGTACTGTTCGGATGAGCCAAGAATAGGTTCAGGGTTTATTAAATCAATCTTTCCTATTTTTTTAATATTTTCAAAAACTTCTTTCTGCTTAAAAATTAATTGAGAAGCATAATCCATATTTTGCCATTTACAGCCACCACATAATCCAAAATAATCACATTTTGGATTAATTCTATTTGGTGAAGGAGAAATTAATTTTTCAATCCTTCCCTCTAAAAATCCTTTCCTTTTTTTAAAAACATTAACATTTACTATATCTCCCGGAACACCTTTTTCTATAAAAATTATTTTGCCATCAGCAGTTTTTCCTACAGATTTGCCTTTACTTGCTGTGTCTACAATTTTAATATCTTCATAAATGATGTTTTTTCTTTTCTTTCGCATTTTACAAAGCTAATATTGTTTATAATTTATAGTCACAAACGTTAATTATTCTTTTAACAACTTTTGTTTAATGGCCTTCAATATTTATTTAGAACTAATATGAATTATAAGATTAAATTAAAAAAAGAGAAAGTAAAACTTCTATATTTTTATATTTACAACAATAGATTCAAATAATGTTGTAATTCAAACAAATATGCAGACTCTCACAAAAAACAATACCATCGATGCTAGTTCTTCAAATTACCATTTAGAATTAGAAAAAGAATTTGGCGCTCACGATTATAACCCTCTTCCAGTTGTTTTAACTAAAGGACAAGGAGTTTTTCTTTGGGATGTTGAAGGTAAAAAATATTATGATTTTTTGTCTGCCTATTCAGCTGTTAATCAAGGTCATTGTCATCCAGAAATAATTGAAGCTTTAACAAGTCAAGCAAAAGAACTCACTTTAACTTCAAGAGCATTTCACAATGATAAACTTGGAGAATATATGGAATATGCAACCAAATATTTTGGTTTTGAAAGATTACTCCCCATGAATACTGGTGCAGAAGGGGTAGAGACAGCTATCAAGATTTCCAGAAAATGGGGGCATACAATTAAAGGTGTTCCTGAAAATCAAGCACAAATAATTGTATGTGAAAATAATTTTCATGGAAGAACCACTACAGTTATTTCTTTTTCATCTGATCCTGGATCTAAAGATTATTTTGGGCCTCATACCCCAGGATTTCTCCATGTACCATATAATGATCTTGAATCTCTCGAATCCATGTTAAAGAATAATCCAAATATAGTTGGTTTTTTAGTTGAACCAATCCAAGGAGAGGCCGGTGTTTATGTTCCTGATGAGGATTATCTGTCTGAAGCTAAGAAGTTGTGTCAAAAAAACAATGTTTTATTTATTGCTGATGAAATTCAAACAGGCATTGGAAGAACTGGATCTTTATTAGCAGTTTGTGGAAATTGTAGTTGTGAAAATAATTGTGAAAGACAAAAATCAACATACACAAGACCTGATTTATTAATTTTAGGAAAAGCTTTGAGTGGAGGAACCTATCCAGTTTCAGCTGTGTTGTGTGATAGTAAAATAATGGACGTAATACAACCGGGTCAACATGGAAGTACATTTGGCGGTAATCCTCTTGGATCTACAGTAGCAAAAAAGGCTTTAGAGGTTGTAAAAAATGAGAAATTAACTCAAAATTCTAGAGAACTTGGTAATTATTTTCGCAGTGAGATAAACAATTATATAAAACAGAGTTCTATTGTTAAATTAGTTAGGGGTAAAGGTTTGCTTAATGCAATTGTAATTAATGATGAACCTGATAGTAAAACTGCATGGAATATATGTCTCAAGCTAAGAGATAATGGACTTCTTGCAAAACCTACTCATGGTAATATTATAAGATTTGCACCTCCACTAGTAATAACAAAAACCCAATTAAATGAATGTATTACTATTATTAAAAAAACATTGCAAGAGTTTGAATCTTAATTAACTTAGCAAAAAAATGTTTTTAGATGGAAGTATACTTTGATAATGCAGCAACTACTCAAATAAGACGTGAAGTTGTAGATGAAATCAAAAATTGTTTATTAGAAACATATGGAAACCCATCCTCAACTCATTCTTTTGGAAGGTCAGCTAAAGCTAAGTTAGAAAACGCAAGAAAAGTAATTGCATCACATCTAAATGCTTCACCTCAAGAAATAATATTCACATCTGGTGGAACTGAATCTGATAACATGTTAATCAGATGTGCGGTTAAAGATATAGGTGTAACAACAATCATATCGTCAAGAATAGAACATCATGCTGTTTTGCATACTCTTGACGACCTCAAGTCTTTAGGAGTTAATATCAAGTATGTTAAAATAAATAAAAATGGACATGTTGATTTTAAGGATTTAGAAAGACTTCTAGAGGAGGATAATTCTAAAAAGCTTGTAACGTTAATGTATATTAATAACGAGATAGGTACTATTCTAGACATTGAAAGGGTGGGTCTACTTTGTAAAAAGTCAGGGGCATTATTTCATACAGATGCTGTTCAAGGTGTTGCGCATTTTAATATTGATGTTGAAATAAATAATATTGACTTTTTATCTGCTGCTGCACATAAATTTCACGGCCCTAAAGGTGTTGGGTTTTCATACGTTAGAAAAAATACTGGTATTAATCCATTTATTTGTGGTGGAGCTCAGGAGAGAGGCTTGAGAGCAGGTACGGAGGCTCTTCCAAACATCATTGGAATGGAAAAAGCAATTTCTTTGAGTTATGATCATTTAAATAAAGAAAAAGTTTACATACAATCGATAAAAGATTATTTTATTAAATCTATTAAAAAAATATTTCCAAATGTTCAATTTAATGGATGTAGCTCTGATTCTAAGCTAAGTACCTACACACTAGTAAATGTAGCAATTCCAGTAGTTAAGGAAAAAGCTTCTTTGTTGGATTTTCAACTAGATTTAAAAGGAATTGCCTGTTCTAAAGGTAGTGCATGTCAATCAGGAAGTAATCAAGGCTCTCATGTTTTAAAAGAAGTTCAGGGAAAAAACCATAAAGAATGGCCTTCATTAAGGTTTTCTTTTTCATCATTCAATACAAAAGAAGAAGTTGATTATTTGATGAGTGTTTTGAAAGAATTTAGTTAATAGTATTTAGTATTTTTTAAAAAAAACTTCTTCATATTTTGACTCATTACCATTTAAATCTTCAACTTCTATTTTTAGAAAATGTTTTCCATCCGGAAAATAGAGATCAGAAAAGTCATAGGTGATGGTGCTATTTTTTGTTTCATGCTCAAATAATACCCATTTTCCATTAATTGAGCCTTTAATGGATTTTATTCCTGACAAGTCGTCTCTAACTTTTAACCTTAAAAAATTTAAATTGCTTATCCATTGATTTTTTTTAAAATTAACAGGTCTAATAGTTGGAGGAATAGTATCGATAGACAATGAATAACTTCCTAGTTCGGATGTTCTTGTTGACCAAACATTATCTATTTTTTTTGTTTTCATAAAACGAGGTTTTCCATATTTACTTATTTTTGAAATAAACCCTCTTTTTAATGTGATACTGTCATTACTGGTTATTTCGAAAGTAATCTCAAAACTTTTATTAATTGGATGAATATTTTCTCCAAGGTATAAAGTATCATTACTGCTTTTAATATTTAGATTAATAGGATTATAAAAAGAATTTTTAGAAAAATTGACGCTAATTCCTTTAAAATCTATGTTGTATTCATAATTTGGATAAATTGTATTCTTATTGTAAGTGTTCTTAATAGAATCTTTAGTAGTTCCCTCGAATTTTAATTTAATATTAGTTGAATTGCCCTTAAAATCAATAAGTTTTATGTTTCCAATAGAACTCTCATTTTCTAAAATAGTAAATACTCCGTATGAATTTGATTTGTTTATAAAACTGTATTTTGATTTGGGATGAGTAAAGAGCTTTTGAATTTTATTTTTTCCATTTTTCCATTTTTCAAAATCTATCAATAATTTTAAATATTTCTTATCACTAAAACTTAACTCATCCATTTTATAATTAAATATTGATTTTTTATTTAAATTAAAGTCCAAAGAATAAACTCCATTTTTACTATATGACCGATCTTGTCTATCAAAATAATTTAATCCAATTCCAAGCCTACCACTATAATTTATTTTAGAGGCAACATATGATCCATCTTTAATTTTTTTAATTTTAATTTTTTTTAAAAAATCATAATTTCCATCTTCATGAACTTTATAAATGTACAAGCCATTTATCCTTGGTTTAATAGTGTCAATTATATTAAGCCCAATTTCAATAGGGTTTATTGGGTTGTTTGTTTTAGAGTCTCTCACCTCTAAATGCAGGTGTGGACCTGAACTACCTCCAGTGTTTCCACTATATCCAACTAATTCCCCTTCTTTAAAGTTTAAAAAATCAACTTTAGGAAATTCTTGAATTTCATAAGATTTCTTTTTGTATTGAATCTCTTTAACATAATTCTCAACTTTTTTTGTAAATTTTTTTAAATGTGCATATACTGAAGTGGTTCCATCATTATGTTTTATATATAAACTTTTACCATAGCCTCCTTTACTAACTCTTACTCTCTCGAGATATCCAGCTTTTATAGATCTAACTTTTAGACCTTGCTTACCTTTTGTTTTTATGTCAACTCCTGTATGAAAATGAGTGTTTCTTAGTTCACCAAAAGTTCCGGAAAGATTCAATGGTATTTCAAGAGGAGAAATAGTATTTTGGCTATTAATTGCTAATGGTAATAATATTAAAAATTTAATAAAATGCTCTATCTTCATTTTGATATTCAATTGTTAATGAAAATTAAATAAATTATTACAATAATTTTTAGATTTGTGAATAAGTAGATCATTATTATGAATAATTATACTAAAACTACATTGCTTTTAGAGGAGAAAGTTGTTAAACTGCTTAATAAGCTTAAAGAAAATCATTTAAATATTAATCAGTTATTAGAAAAAACAAAGTTTCTAGAATCAAATCAAGAGCTACTTAAAAATAAATTAGCTGCTTTAGAAAAACAAAATAAGTCTCTGAAAATTGCAAATAATATATTAGGAAGTAATGAAGGAAAGGCAATTACAAAACGCAAAATTAATAATTTGATAAATGAAGTAGAGAGTTGCATATTCAAGTTATCAGAAATTAAAAATGATTAATATTCATGAGTGATTTAATTAAAATAAAAATTACGATTGCTGACAGGGTATATCCTCTGTCAATAGTTCCAGAGCAAGAAGAAGTTTTGCGTAACGCAGCGAAAAAAATCGGAACAATGATTAAACAATTTGAACAAAGCTATGCTGTTAGAGATAAACAAGATGTATTAGCGATGTGTGCTTTACAATATGCCACCAAATTAGAAAACAACAATAGTTCTAAAGATCAAGATCTGTCAGAAGAGAATGAAAAAGTACTTGAGCTAATAGATATTATTGATGTACATTTGAAAACATATTAAAGGTTCAAAATATCATATTACCTGTATTAGTAATTATTTGACAAACTCAACGTTTAATTATTTATAAAAAGTGAGTCGTGATTGTAAAAGCAAGCTGTTGTTTTAAACAGATCCTTGATCAGTCCGTTAGCTTTAAACTTGTTTTTTTGGAGTTTGTTCAAAAAACAGGCTAATACAGGTTTTTTTAATTTACTAAGAAATTAATAAGTATAAAAGTCCAGCCAAAATCCCACCTAAAGATGGACCTATTATTGGAATCCAGCTGTAAGACCAATCTGGTTTTTTGTTTTTACGAGGTAAAAAAGAGTAAACCAATCTAGGGCCAAAATCTCTTGCAGGATTGATGGCAAATCCAGTATTTCCACCTAAACTCATTCCAATTACCGTTACTACAATTGCAATTGGTAGAGCATCAATTGAGCCTAATCCAAAATTTTGAATATTTATACCCTCAATATTAATATTTGGTCCTACAATACAAAGGGCACAAAATACTAAAACAAAGGTGCCAACAACTTCAGCATATAAATTATTTTTAAAATTCCTTATAGCCGGTCCTGTACAAAATGTGCCTCTAACAGTATCTTCATTAGTTGATTCTCTATAATGATCAATGTAAGCAATATAGCTTAACCATGAACCTAGCATTGCACCCACTAATTGAGCTAAGATATAAGAAGGAACCATGTTCCATGAAAATTTTCCAGCAACTGCAAGACCTAATGTTATTGCAGGATTTAAATGGGCACCACTTATGCTTGATGTAATAAAAACAGCAACAAATACTGCAAAACCCCATGCTAAAGTAATTAATAGCCAGGGGGTTTGTCCTTCTCCAATAGTTTTCTTTAAATTAACGTTGGCAACAACTCCTTGCCCTAAAACAAGTAGAAATGTTGTGCCAATAATTTCGGCAATAAATGGAGTCACGTTCATATTTTATATTTTTTTGTTAAAGATAAAAAAGATAATTTTTGTTCACTTTTCCAACTTTCATTTTTACTTAAAGCTTCTGCCATTATCTCAAGCACTTGATCAATTAATTTTTCAGTTTCAAATACATCTAAAAATAAGCATCGAGTTCTTCTAGCCAAAACATCTTCCAATGTTAAGGCCATTTCTTTTTGAATTGCCCATAAAACTTGATGTTTAGTGATGTTGAGTTTTTTTGATAAAGATTTATTTCCATCAGGATCCCTAGTTAATTTTATTATTTTTTTCAAATCAGTACCATAAACGTGAAGAGGATCTTTGAAATTTGGATTTTTATTATAACCATGAATTTTAAGGTTTTCAGTAATAGATTTTGAAGAAGATAATCCACCGACTAAAATAGCTGAATTAATAGCATCTTCACCAATTTTTCTATATGTAGTCCATTTACCGCCAAGAATACTAATTAAGCCACTAGTACTAATTTTTATTTTATGGTGTCTAGAAATTTCTTTGGTTGACTCATTTTTGTCATTACTAACAGCAAGTGGTCTTAAGCCAACAAAAATACTTTTAATATCTTTTTTTAAGGGTTTTGATGCCATGTATTTCCCTGCATTTGAAAGAATAAAATCAATTTCATTATTTAATGCTTTTGGTTCAGATTTAGCTTCGTCTACTTTAGTATCTGTAGTACCTAGAATAACATAATTTTGCCACGGTACAGCAAAAAGAACTCTACCGTCAGTGGTGTGAGGAACCATTATTGCATGTTCACTATCTAAAAATTTTTTTTCTAATACTAAATGAACTCCTTGACTTGGTTGAATCATTTTAGAAGATTTTGGACTATCCATTAACATTATTGAATCAGAAAACACACCAGTTGCATTTATAACCACTTTAGATTTTATTTGAAATTCTTCACCACTAAATGAATCTCTAACCTCAACCCCTGATATTGTGTCGTCTTTATCTTTAACGACATCAGTTACTTCTATATAGTTTAAAAGAGTTCCATTGTGATCTTCAGCTGTTTGAGCAAGGCTTATAGCCATTCTTGAGTCATCAAATTGTCCATCATAATAAATCACTCCACCTTTTAATCCTTTTTTATTAACATTTGGAATTAAATTTTCAGTTTCACTTTTATTAAGAAAGGTAGATGGTCCAATGCCAAGATCTCCAGACATCATATCATATATTTTCAACCCAACTCCATAAAAAGGACTTGTCCACCAATCATATGATGGGATGACAAAACTTAAATCTTTTACTAAATGTGGCGCATTTTTCCTCAATAAGCCTCTTTCTTTTAGAGCCTCAATCACTAATGATATATCACCATTTTGAAGGTATCGAACACCACCATGAATTAGCTTAGTACTTCTAGATGAAGTTCCTTTAGCAAAATCAAATTTTTCTAATAAAAGTGTCTTATAACCCCTAGAAGCAGATTCTATCGCTGAGCCGAGTCCAGAAGCACCACCTCCAATTATAATAACATCCCATAATTTAACAGATTTTAGTTTTGAAAGGCTATTTGATCGTTTCATTTAATTAATAACTTGATTTATTCTTTTATTCCATAAAATATTTATTTTTTCTATTGATGAGCTTTTTATAGGTTTAAATAATTTATCCTTTTCCCAAATACTCTCAATAGTTTTTATGTTTTTAAAAAAACCTGTAGCTAATCCAGCTAAAAAAGCGGCACCTAAAGCAGTAGTTTCAGTTATTTTTGGTCTAATAACATTACTTTCAAGAATATTAGCCTGAATTTGCATTAATAGGTCATTATTACTTGCGCCTCCATCAACTTTTAAATTATTAAACTTTGTATTTGAATCATTTTCCATTGCTACAACGATCTCCTTACATCTAAGTGAAATAGCTTCTAATGCAGCTCTTGCAATATGACCCTTTGTTGTATCTCTTGTTATACCCATTATATTTCCTGTTGCATAGGGGTCCCAATATGGAGCAGCAAGTCCTGATAAAGATGGGATAAATGTAACTCCACCACTGTCTTTTTCAGTTTTTGCAAGAGCTTCAATTTCTGATGCATTTTTAATGATTCCAAGTTTATCCCTTAGCCATTGAATTAAAGCTCCAGCTACAAAAACACTACCTTCAATAGCATAAGTAGTTTTACCATTTATTTGATATCCAATTGTAGTTAGCATTTTGTTTTTTGATTTTATAGGATTTTCTCCTGTATTCATTATACAAAAACAACCTGTTCCATAGGTATTTTTGACATCACCAGGATTAAAACAAAGCTGACCAAAAAGAGCAGCTTGTTGGTCACCAGCTATTCCAGCTATTCGTATTTTGGTATTAAAAATTTCAGCTTCTCCAATTATTTCAGATGATTGGCTTACCCTTGGAAGAATACTAAAGGGAACATCAAGTAATTTTAACAGATCATTGTCCCACTTTAATTCATGAATATTGTAAAGTAATGTTCTACTGGCATTTGATGGATCAGTTACGTGATGTTTTCCCTTTGTTAATTTCCAGATTAGCCAAGTATCAATAGTTCCAAAAGCTAAATCATCATTAATTGCCGAATTTCTTGCATTAGGAACATTATCCAAAATCCATTTAATTTTTGTTCCTGAAAAATAAGAATCTAAAATTAACCCGGTCTTTTTTTGAAATAATTCTTTAACTGAAAAGGAATTATTATCCTTGATTAATTTTTCACAAATTGAGGCTGTTCTTCTATCTTGCCATACAATAGCATTATAAATTGGCTTTCCAGTATTTTTATTCCATATTACAGTAGTTTCCCTCTGATTTGTAATTCCAATAGAATCAATGTTTTCAGGTTTTATTTTTGCTAGTTTAATTACCTCTTTAATAGATTTCAATTGAGTTTTCCATATTTCTTCTGGATCATGTTCTACCCAGCCTTTATTCGGAAAAAATTGCTCAAATTCATATTGAGATATTGCAATTTGGTTGCCACTTTTATCAAAAAGCACTGATCTAGAACTTGTAGTTCCTGCATCCAACGCTAAAATGTATTTTTGATTCATTTTTAATAATTGATTTTACAAATTACATTTTTAATTATTAAATCTTAAAAACATAAAAAAAAAGTTTTCACAATAATAAAATGATAGATATTTGTAAAAAAATTATTTATAATTGAAAGAATTGTATAGTTCCATAAAATACATGTTAATTAGTGTATTTGCCTTTTCAATCATGAATGTATTATTGAAATACCTAACAAACTACGGTACATTTCAATTGGTATTTTTTAGATCAATTACAACCTTGGCAATTACATCAAGCTTGCTTGGATATTATAAGATTCCATTCTTTGGTAACAATAAAATAATCTTATTAAAAAGAGGAGTAGTTGGCGCTTTAGCAATGCTTTGTTTCTTTTTTTCTGTGAGTTATATTTCTGTGGGTTCTGCCGTATCAATAAGGTATGTATCACCAATTTTCGCAGCAATACTAACAGTGTTCTTTTTGAATAAAACAATATCTAAAATTGAATGGTTTTTTTATACAATATCTTTTTTAGGTATTTTTTTTATTAGAGGTTTTAGTGATGAAATGAATTTATTTGGTTTTTTAATGGCTCTACTTGCTGCCTTTTTTTCTGCATTTGTTTACTTAATTATTGAATCAATTGGAAAGAGTGAGCATCCTTTAGTTATTGTCAATTATTTTATGATGACCTCTTTTACAGTAGGTGTTATTGGTGCCTTTTTTTATTGGACTCCATTAAAAAATGAAGATCTATTACTTTTACTGTTTATGGGTATTGTTGGATTTTTTGGACAGTATTATATGACAAAAGCATTTCAAAATGGACTTGCTTACATGGTGGCCCCAATTAAATATGTAGAAGTAGTTTTTACAATTTTATTTGGAGTTTTTATTCTTAATGAGACATATACTAAATTAACCCTACTAGGGGTTTTTATGGTTATAGGTGGGTTGATTTTTAATCTTATTTATAAATCAATAAATAAAAACTAATCACCTGGACATTTGATATAGGTTATTCCAGGAAAATCTCTTCTTAAAAATCGATCTTTTGCTTCAATGAAATCATTAATTCTTGTGTCTCCTCTCGGAATTGAGGGATACATTATGTCTGTTCTGTTTTGACTGTGTTCATATTTATAAACGTCATGTCCAAACTCATGATACATTAGCCATAACTGCTGAATTTCTGAATAATCCTCCCAGAAATTAAGTATGACACCAATCATAACTCTCTCTCTATTACAATAACCTGCAAATGTCGAATAACCTGCATGATCTGGAGATACTCCTGAAGCAAACTCCTCTGGAGTTTGTATATCAAACTTTAAATCTACACGTGTATTGATTTCACCATAATCTGGGCCACCTCTTGAACATTTTACATCTTCAACAAATAGGTTCCAATAGCTCATTAAATCTTTATCATCGACATTAGTATAATCAACACAACTATATAATTGAGGTTCAACAGTCTCTTCTTCAACTAATATTTCAATTGTATCCTCAGAACTACATTTTACAAGTAATAGAACGATAATTAAAAAAAACTTTTTGAAATTTGAATTAAGCATATATTATAAAATACTTTCAGTAAAATTAATATTTATTATTTTAGTAATCACAATGAATCATAATTAGCTATCTTAGACAAAGATATTATTTTTATGAAAATATTTAAATCATTTGTTTTCCTTTTTATAACTGTTAATTTTTTTAGTTATTCTCAATCAAATCTTGAAAACGCTATTAAGGAAGAGTTTAAATTAAACTATGATTTAAATATTATGGAAGATCCAATTAGTGTTCGTAATCTATTTTTAAAGAAACCAGATTTAGTTACCAATTATATATCTTTTGTCACAAACTCCAATAGATCATGGTATTTTAATTATTTCAATCTAAATTCTATGAGAAGATACGGATGGAATTCGTACCAAGAATTGTACGACAATAGGTTCTTAACATGGAATAAATGGAGAGAGGATCTAATCTTGCCTTTTGGAGATTATGAGTGGTTCAAACCTAAAGTTAAGTTCATTTTTGGATCAGACTATTTCACTAATTTAACTCAGTATTCAATTAGATTAGCTAATGAAAATTTATATATAAATAGGCAACTTGAGTTATTAGGGAATAATGCGGTAGAGCCATCTGAATTAGCCGATTTAATGGGTAATTCCAGCAAAAGTTCAAAACCTGTTAGAGATGACATTCTCACTGTCTTAGTTAAAAATGGAAAGAAGTTTAAGGTTGTTAAAAATCCCCGAACAAATAGTTCATGGATGACCCGTAATTCTAGAAATGACACAAGAGCTTATACTAATAATGGAGGGATTAGAGATACTCGAGTTTATAAAGGACCAACCAATTCAGATAATGGATACTCAAGTCAAGGAAACAGTTCTACAAATTCAATTCCAACTGTAACAAGGTCTGTAGTTTCCTCTGGTGGAACTTCAAGTTCAAATGCTTCAAGTTCAAGTGGATCCACGTCAGTCGTATCTGCTGGAAGAAAACAATAATACTTCAAACTTTTCTTGTTGACTGAATCTAAATTGTTTTAAATCACGTATTATATTTTTACTTTAAAATTTATTTGTAATTATTTACATGATTTTAAAATTGTAGCGAGAGGGGGGCACGATCCCCCGACCTCCGGGTTATGAATCCGACGCTCTAACCAGCTGAGCTACCTCGCCATTGCGGACAAATATAGTTAAAGCTTTATTTAAACACAATGATTAGTAAATTTTAAGTTAATGGAAGGATAAACTATTTCTTTTTTTATATATTGACCAAAAATTTTAAGTTATGAGTAAGCGTATACCATTTACCCTAGAGATTGATTTTCATGCTTCTCCGCAACTCCTTTTTCAATACCTATCTACACCGTCTGGATTATCAGAGTGGTTTGCTGATGATGTTAATTCAAGAGGCGAGGATTTTACTTTCTTTTGGGATGATGGAGAAGAAACCGCAAAATTAATTCAAAAGAAAAATAACGAGAGAGTTAGGTTTCAGTGGTTGAACGACGAAGAAGATGCAGATGAAGTTTATTTCGAATTTAAAATTCAAGTTGATGAAATCACTAAAGACGTATCTTTAATTATTTCGGATTTTTCTGATGAAGATGAGCTTGAAGAATCTAAGATGTTATGGGAGAATTTAGTTTCTTCTTTAAAACAAGTTTTAGGTTCAAGTTGATTCTATGATTAACATTAATGGAGAGGTTTACTCTAATTATAACACTATTCCTCAAAATTTTATTAAATCTTTTATTACTAACCCTGTTTTTGATTTTAAATTAAGATGGGAGGGGAATCATATCATCTTTTGGGAACAACATTATTTTATGATGATGTCCCAATTAAGAAGACTAAGATTGGTAATTCCAATGGAATATACACTTGATTATTTTGTCAAAGAAATAGAAAAACTTTTTATTGATTCAAATGAAAAATATTTAATGATTCATTTAAAGTTTGCAAATATTAACGAGTCAACTATTAACAATTTTCAGCCCAATTTAATTTTAGCAATTTTCACCACAAAAGCTAAATCTTTTATTAATCAAGATTTTTCATCTATTAAAGAAATGTCATTATTCAAAGATTATAATTTAACTGATCAGGAATTTGGATCTATTTCCTATATACAGAAAGACATAAAAAGAATTGCTTCTATTGAATCATTTGAAAATAATTGTGATGATAATATTATTTTAAATAACAAGAAGAATGTTATAGGGTCTGTGTTGGGTAATATTTTTTTGCTTCAAGAGGGGAAGATTATTTGTCCACCGGTAAATATTGGAAAAGAATCAATAGTATTGTCTGATTTGTTTATTGAATATCTGAAAAATAATAATATTGATTTTTCTTATGAATCATTTGGTGTTTTTGAACTTCAGATTGCCCAAGAAATGTCAGTATTATCTTTAGATAAGGGAATAAGTCCAGTATCCAGTTACAGAAAAAAAATATATAAAACAAAACGTTTGCCTGAGATTTTTAAATCGTTTGTTAAAACTAGCTTAAGTTAATTATGATTTGGATTTTCTGGACTATTTGACCATATAAGATATTTCCCTCCAATTGATTTTAAATAATTTTTCCAAACATCCTCAGTTTTATTTGATAAAACTAAGTCTAAATTTATATTTTTAATAATCTCCCAGTTTTCTTCTCTTATTTCAGCTTTAAATTGGGTTGGGCTCCAACCAGAATAACCTAAAAAGAACTTGATGTCTTCATTAGATATTTTATTGTTATTTATCAATTTAATAACTTCATCAAAATCTCCTCCCCAACATAGATCTTCAGATACCTGTATAGTTCCTCTTAATTTAATTTTAGAATTATATATGAAAAATAAACTATCAGTTTCTACTGGACCTCCATAGTATAAAGGAAATATTTTTTTTAGTTGATTAGTGACTTCATTTAAGGAATAATCTAATTTTTTATTAATAATAAAACCCATGATAGACTCTTCACTACTATCAACAAGAAAAACCGCTGTTCTGTGAAAGTAAAAATCTCCAATGATATTGGGTGTTGCAACTAAAACATACCCTTTTTTCAACATAATTAACTACTGTCTTAAAATTAGTCATAAAAAAAAGGCTCCATAATAATGGAGCCTTTACTTAAAAGTAGTTTACTCTTTAGTTTACAGATCCAGATAATTCTGCTCCTGCTTTGAATTTTACTACATTTTTTGCAGCAATTTTAATCGTTGCACCTGTTTGAGGGTTACGACCATCTCGAGCAGCACGTCTATTTACTGACCATGATCCAAATCCTACTAATGAAACTCGATTTCCGCCTTTAAGGGCTCCACTTACATTTCCTAAGAAAGATTCTAATGCTTTTTTAGCAGCAGCTTTAGATACACCTGCATCAGAAGCCATCGCATCTATTAATTCTGTTTTGTTCATAATAATTAAGATTAAATGTTTTATACTCTACAAATTATAACCTTTAGCTAGAATGCAAAAGAAAAGTACAGTAAAAAGCTCTTTTTTGTTAATAACTGCAACTTATTGTTGATAATACCCCTATTTAGGAGACTAAAACACCAGTTTCAAAGGTAAAACCATTCAATAATTGTGTGTTTGACAGCCTTTTTTTATTTGAAAGCTGTAGGTTTTTAACAATTAAAAACCCTTCTTCATGATAAATTTTAATTTGTTTATTGACAACGATAAGTTCATTTTTTTTAAAATTGTGATTTGTGTATTCATATTCACTTTCAAAAATCTTAAAACTATTGATGTTTTTATCATATATGATATTACTCCATGCACCGGGGTAACTATTCAAACCATTTATAAATGATACAATTTGACTTAAAGAATTATTCCAGTTAATCTTTGTATTTTCTTTTGTAAGTTTTGGAGCAATCTTTTGAAGTTTATTATTAGTTTGATTAATAGGAGTTAAACTATTAGTATATAATTTTTGAATTGTCTTAATTACTAGAGATTTTCCAATTTTCATTAAAGTATCATGAAGTGAATCAAAAGTTTCATTATTGCTAATGGTGTATTTACTTTTTAACAAAACTCTTCCTGTATCAATATTCTCATCAATTAAAAATGTTGTTACGCCAGTAATTTTTTCTTGATTAATTAGAGCCCAATTTATAGGAGCAGCTCCTCTATAACTTGGCAATAGCGATGCGTGAAGATTAAAAGTTCCTTTTTTTGGAATAGTCCAGACAATTTTTGGAATCATTCTAAATGCCACGACTACAAATAAATCAGAATAGTGAAGTTTGAGTTCAGAAATAAATGATTCGTCTTTAAGATTTTCTGGTTGATATAACTTTATGTCTTTTTCTAAACAATAATTTTTAACTGGTGAAAAAGTGATTTTTCGGCCTCTTCCTGATTTTCGATCTGGAGAGGTTACTACAGCATCAATTATGTATTTTTTTTGATGTATTTCATCTAATATTCCAACAGCAAAATTTGGAGTTCCAAAAAAGACAACCTTAGGTTTCATTATTTTTAAATTTAAATTTTATTTTTAATTATTTACAGTTAAACGAACTACAATTCTTACAATTAATTGTTTTCTTTTCTCCAAAATATCTTAATAATTCTATTGTTTTACAATTTTCATCATCATAAATGAAATCAATAACTCTGTCAAATTTTATTTTTTTATTTTTATTTATTTCTTCTAGTTTTTTAATTAAGGGATTTATTGTAAAATTATCCTCTCTAGGCTTTAACCAGAGTAATTGAATATCAGAATTTACAATATCCAAATCTATTAAATTCATATTGTTATAAAACTTAAGATATTCATTTATGTCTTTTATGTTAAGCCCGGTAAGTTTTACTAACTTTTCAACTGATATCTCAATTTTTTTATCCAATATATTTGGATAAAACCTAAGTAAAGACTCTATGACTTTAGATTGTGGATTTGAAAGTTTAATGCTATCCTTTATTTCTTTAGAACCTGCATGAATGTGAATTTTTATTTTCTTTTTTAAAATATAATTTAAAACTATTAATCCGTTATTTTCTAAAAAACGAAAAATACTATGAGTAGTTCTTCTGTTAATATTGTATTTCCTGCAGAAAAAATTAAAATTAAAATCAAAATAATCGTTTTCTCCCTCACCTATACATATTTGTAGGTGAGTGCACAATTTTTTATAAGTATTAATTAAATCTGTTTTAGTCGGTAGACTATCGATGTTTTGACTAATAAATAGTTTTTTATCTTCAGATGAAATTAATGAAATAGCTTTTGATTTCCTCCCATCTCTTCCTGCTCTTCCTGACTCTTGATAATAATTTTCAATACTTTTAGGGATGTCATAATGAATTACTTTTCTTACATTAAATTTATCTATCCCCATTCCAAAAGCTGAAGTTGCAACAATTGTTTTAATCTTTTCAGACTGCCATTTAATTAACTTTTCTTTTTTTTCTTTTAAAGAAAGTCCTCCATGAAAATAGTCAACAGAAAAACCTTTATTAGACAGTTTTTTTGTAATATATTCAGTTGATTTTCTTGTATTGCAATATATTATTGAGCTTTGATTATCAATAAGTTTAAACAAGCTATTAATTTTATCTTTTACATGATTTATTTCATAAAATATATTTTTCCTTTCATATGAGGATTCGATTATATTAAATTTAGTTAACTCTAAATTTTCAATTATATCATTTTTAACTTTCAGGTTTGCAGACCCTGTAAATGCTGTTACTGTAGCTTTTGGAAAAATTTTTATTAAATCTTTAATATTTCTATATGATGGTCTAAATTCATGACCCCATTCAGAGATGCAGTGAGCTTCATCTATTGCTATTTGTTTAATTTTTGCACGACTTATTTTATTTAAAAATTCAGTATTTTTTAATTTTTCAGGCGAACAGTAGACAATACTATAATTTCCATATATACAATTATCTAATTGTTGATCTGTTGTCAAATTTTTTGAATCAGATTTAAAATAAAAAGAAGAAATACCTATTTCACTTAGAGCTCTAACTTGATCTTCCATTAACGCAATTAATGGTGAGATAACTAAAGTAGTACCCCCAATAATTAAGGATGGAAGCTGATAGCACAATGATTTACCTCCTCCTGTTGGGAGTGAAACTAGAGTATGGCTTCCTGATATAATTGAATTAATTATTACTTCTTGTTGATCTTTAAATTTGTTATAACCCCAATATTCTAATAATACATTTTTAATATTTTTCATAAACAGGAATTAAGTATATAATCAACTCTATTTTCAATAGTTGTTTTTGAAACATCATTGAGCTTATAATTATAATGGCTGTAGGTTGATCTAATAGATTTATCAATCTCTCTTGAAGCTTCAAAACTCTCCAATCTTTCATTGTCATTTAAAAATATCTTATTCCATGTAGGTAAAATAAAAATCTTTTGATAACCATATTTAGTATATTCATTTGGAAGAATAAATGATTTATTTAAAACCTTTTGATATGCAAGAGTGTCATAAATACTTCGGTCAAAAAAAATTAAATTATGCTTAGAATTTTTAATTCTATTTGATTCATTGAAATGATTTATTCTTCCTTCAAGAATTTTTTTATTAAACAA
>Ga0308010_1000765_pt1 | contig 19445 bp, 14 predicted proteins | sample Neamet129_FD_202368 | JGI IMG/M metagenome (GOLD analysis project Ga0308010, IMG submission 202368) | Marine microbial communities from water near the shore, Antarctic Ocean - #129 | ecosystem: Environmental > Aquatic > Marine > Unclassified | place: Southern Ocean | collected 2014-07-24 | reverse complement strand
CGGCCTTTTTCCCGAGCATGTCAGTTCCAGGGGCAAATCAGCCTTAGCTCGCGTAACTTTAATCACTATTTAACTTATATTGAAATGACAGGAAATACTTATGGTCACGATTCGATTGTCACGTGGTGGCGCTAAGAAGCGGCCTTTTTATCACATCACAGTAAGTGACAGCCGCAATGCGCGTGATGGGCGTTTTATTGAGCGAATTGGCTTCTTTAACCCACGTGCTAAAGGGCAGGAAGAGCGTTTGCGTCTAGATCGTGATCGCATGTCTTACTGGGCATCACAAGGTGCACAGCTCAGCCCTCGCGTATCAACATTGGCGAAGGCGGCGGCAGAGACTTCTACTACAGAGGCGTGATTTTGATATCGCGTTATTTAGGTGGTAAGTAAATCCGAAGCAGGTAGTGAACGGATTGTACTCGGAGAAGTTGGTCGGGCGCATGGGCTAAAGGGCTGGCTGAAGCTTATTTCCTTTACCTCACCGATCGAAAACATTCTCGACTATTCGCGTTTTCAGGCAGAAGTTGGGGGGCGGCTTCAGGAGGTAGAGCTTGACGAGCACCGTCGTCTGAATAAAGCTCTGCTGGTCCATTTCAAGGGGTACGATGACCCTGAAACGTCAAGACTATTGACCGGCATAGAATTGACGATAGCGAATAAAAAATTGCCTCTGTTACAGCGCGGTGAGTTTTATTGGCATCAGCTGCAAGATCTCCGAGTGGTCAATCGACACGAACAAATGCTTGGCCGGGTTAGCCATTTGTTAGAGACTGGCGCCAACGATGTGCTGGTAGTCAAAGCAGATGACGAAAGCATCGATGATAGGGAGCGGCTTATTCCTTATTTAATGGATTCGGTGATAATCGAGATAGATCTGGAGAATCAAACTATCCGAGTAGATTGGGAAGCAGACTATCTAGATTGAAACCTTTATTTATCTAAAAGGGGCTCGCCAGAAGCGAGAGAAGTTGTAAGCGAGAGGCGTAAGCGATGCAGCTTGGAATAGTCACCCTGTTTCCAGAAATGTTTGCAGCAGTAACAGAGCATGGAATCAGTGGTAGGGCGATACGCTCGGGTCTGATGAGCCTAGAGCTATTTAATCCGCGCGACTATACGTCTGATAAGCATCGTACCGTGGATGATAAGCCATTTGGTGGCGGTCCAGGAATGCTAATGAAAACCGAACCGCTGATGGCATCGATAGCCGCGGCGAAGAAGGCAGTAGCGGCGAAGCAAACGGCTGGCGAAAACGCTAAAGTGATTTATCTGTCACCGCAGGGCAAGACCCTGAAGCAAGATTCGATCATCGATTTAGCTAAGCGAGAAGGAATGGTGCTGCTTTGCGGCCGCTATCAAGGCATAGACAATCGTGTGCTTGAGAGTGAAATAGATGAGGAATGGTCTCTGGGTGATTTTGTGATCAGTGGTGGCGAGTTGGCAGCGATGACACTGTTCGATGCCATGACGAGATTTCAGCCTGGCGCGTTAGGCGATGAAGGCTCGGCGTTAGAAGACAGTTTTAGCAATGGCTTGTTGCACAGCCCTGAGTACACTAGGCCGCAAAGTTTAAAAGGCATAAAGGGCATTGTTGATGAGAGTGTGCCATCAGTTTTGCTCAGCGGGGATCACGAAGCGATACGCAAGTGGCGGCTGAAGCAGAGTTTAGGTGCAACCTGGTTGAAGAGGCCAGACCTGCTGAAAAAAGTGTCACTGGATATCGATCAGAAAGAATTATTAGAGCATTTCAAGCAAGAATATCTTCGTGATAGGTCGGAGTAGCCTGAATTGCAAGTTAGATAAGAGTTTAAAAATTTCGACTTACTAAGAATTTGGCAACTGCCAATCGCTATAAGAGTTTAGGAGCAAGACGATGAGTAAGAGTATAATCATCCAGCAAATAGAAAAAGAGCAGATGAGCAAGGAGCTTCCCGAATTTGGTCCTGGTGATACTGTTGTCGTTCAGGTAAAAATACAGGAAGGCGATAGAGAACGTCTGCAGGCATTCGAAGGTGTCGTTATTGCGCGACGCAATCGTGGCGTAAACTCATCCTTCACAGTCAGAAAGATTTCTCATGGGGTGGGTGTTGAGCGCGTGTTTCAGATTTATAGCTCGGTCGTTGATAGCGTGGCGGTGAAGCGGCGCGGCGCGGTTCGTCAGGCTAAATTGTACTATTTGCGTGAACTGACTGGTCGAGCTGCAAGAATTACAGAAAAGCTGGAAAAGAAATCGGGTTAACAAAACCTAGTTTGCTTCAATTGGACAGTACTAGGGCGCTTTATTCCAGCCGTTCCTGGCATAAAAATGGGAAGCCTGTCCGCAGTCTTCCCATTTTTATTTCTGTCGATAATGAGCTAGAGAATGCCAAAGATCGATGGAATAGTACGAATGAAATCGCTGTGGCTCCGGTCTAGTTTGAGCAGCAGTTTATTAAATGCTATAACGTAGTCATTAAATATTCAGTTTTGCGGTACGACACGCCATAAGTATCGCGGCGCTCAGGCAATTTGCATAAAAGGAGACAAGCCATGACAGTAACTATGAAGCCTGTGTTAGCCATTTTGGGACTAGCCCTGATGCTAGTTGTTGTCTCTGCCTCCCATGCACAGAATCGCGATCAATCACTGCGTGGTAAGTTAGAGCAGGCAATTGAGGTGGCATCTCAGGGCCAGCTGAAAATTGTCAGCCTGAAACCCACGCCCTTGGCTACTATTTATGAGGTCGAACTGAATACTGGCGAGGTTCTTTATAGTGATATTTCCGGCGACTATCTCTTCGCAGGCGACATGTACCGGGCCGGCGACGCGGGTCTTGTGAACATATCCACAAGAGCGAAGCAGGAGCGAAGCCTCACTAAAATCGCTGCCATTCCTGTCGATGAGATGATTATCTTCACGCCTGACGTGGTCAAGGCATCCATTACCGTCTTCACTGACGTTGACTGTACGTATTGTCGCAAATTACATAGCGAGCTTGATGATCTTATGGAGAAGGGCATTGAGGTTCGTTACCTAGCGTATCCTCGCGGTGGCGTAGAAGCAGCCTCGTACGACAAGATGATTTCTGTATGGTGCTCTGATGATCGCAAGAAATCGCTGACTCAGGCGAAGAATGGGCAGAATTTACCTGCGGGCGACTGTGATTCGCCTGTTATGGCACACCACGCGTTGGGCAATGAGTTAGGAATTTCTGGCACGCCAGCACTTATATTTCCCGACGGTACAGTCATTCCCGGCTATATGGATGCTGATCGCCTAGCGACAATGCTTAAGATCAACTAGTAAGGCTCTTGTTTTAGGAGCCTTGGCTTTCTGCTGGGCTCCAACCTCAACAATCTCTCCCGACTTTACAGACATTTTGTCTTGTGCGCGGCTGCTGGGTTTCTTGCATGTTTCCAGTATAATTCGATTCTTTTAACGAATAAGTTCGGGGTCTTTTGTGAATTCTGAATCAGCTAAGTCAACCAAACCTCAGTCCATCAAGATAGGCATTTGTGGTTTTGGTACCGTAGGTCGCGGCAGCTACGATTTATTGCACACCAACGGTGAAGAAATTACTCTCCGCGTCGGCTGCTCAATCGATGTTGTAAGAATAGCGTCTCGTAGCATCGAGAGCGGCGATGTCCGCTCGGCCGTCAAGATTAGCAATGACCCATTCGACGTCGTTAACGATCCTGAAGTGGATATAGTTATCGAGACACTAGGTGGTTTCGATCCTGCGTTTGAGGTGGTTCGTCAAGCGCTGGCGAATGGAAAACACGTAGTGACGGCGAACAAGGCTCTAGTGGCAGAGCGCGGTAATGAGCTCTTCACAGTTGCTGAGGAAAATGCCGTGACCCTGTCCTTTGAGAGTAGCGTGGCTGGTGGTATTCCGATTATTAAGGCTTTGCGAGAAGGACTATCGGCAAATAAGATCGATTGGTTGGCAGGCATTATCAACGGCACGGGTAACTTCATCCTGACCGAGATGGCTGAGAAACAACGACAGTTCGTCGAAGTGCTTACCGAGGCGCAGCAGCTCGGCTATGCCGAAGCGGATCCGACATTTGATGTTGAAGGCATCGACGCTGCTCATAAGCTAACTATTATGGCATCGATCGCATTCGGTATTCCTCTACAGTTCGATAAGACTTATACCGAAGGTATTAGTCGGATCACGCCAGAAGACATCGGCTTCGCGAAACAACTGGGGTATCGAGTAAAGCATCTTGGTATAGCCCGCCGCACAGGTAACGGCATTGAAATGCGCGTACACCCAACGTTAATTCCGCAAAAGCGCTTACTGGCAAGAGTCGATGGAGTGGGCAATGCCATACTTGTTCATGGAAATGCGGTAGGTTCGACACTTTATAATGGACCCGGTGCTGGAGCGAATGCTACGGCATCTTCGGTCATCGCCGACGTTATTGATGTCGCGAGACAGAAGCTCGCAGGATTAAGCAAACCATTGCTGCCCGCACTCGGTTATCTCTCGAGGCATGATGATCTCGAAGTGCTTTCCATCGAACAGATTGAGACAGAATATTATATGCGCATCCCAGTGAACGATGTGGTGGGTGTGTTGGCGAAGATATCCAGTATTCTGCAAGATTTCGATATCAGCATAGACGCAGTCATTCAGAAAGAACTTGATAGCAAAACAGTGCCAATTGTCATTCTTACCCACAAGGCGCTAGAGAAAAAACTGAATTTAGCCATCGCTTTGATCGAAGCACTAAATGATGTTAGTGGAGAAGTCATGCGGATCCGCGTAGAGGCATTTTAGGGCTAGCGTAGTGGCCAACAATGTTGGCAGCTGTAATATATGAATTTAGAAAATAGAGACGAGAAAGGAAGGTCAGTTGAAATATATAAGCACTAGAGGCGGTGGTATCCCGCAGACATTCGAACAAGTTCTTCTAACTGGTCTAGCTCCAGATGGGGGCTTGTACGTGCCTGCTGAGCTTCCTCATTTCTCCCAAGAGGAACTAGCGTCGTGGAAAAATCTTAGCTATCCGGAGCTCGCATTAAAAATCGTGTCCCCTTTTATTGGTGAAGACATACCGGCAGAGGCTCTGAGTAAGATAGTCATTGAAAGTTATGCCCAGTTCGATCACCCCGAGGTGGCGCCGCTGACTAAGCTTGCAGAGAACGACTTCATGCTGGAGTTGTATCATGGACCTACCCTAGCATTTAAAGACTTTGCCTTGCAGGTGCTCGGCCGCATACTCGACTATGTGCTAATAAAGAACGACCAGCGTGTAGTAATCCTTGGGGCGACATCTGGAGATACAGGCTCAGCAGCCCTAGAAGGCTGTAGGCACTCTAAACAAGTAGATATTTTTATCCTGCACCCGCATCAACGGGTATCTGAAGTGCAGCGCAGGCAGATGACGACGGTTGTTGGCGACAACGTGTTTAACCTAGCAGTACAAGGGAATTTCGATGATTGTCAGAGCATCGTTAAGGCCGCGTTCGCCGACCAGTCTTTTTTATCAAAAGAGAGCCAGCTAGTCGCTGTGAATTCGATAAACTGGGCGCGAATAATGATGCAGATCGTCTATTATTTCTCGGCGGCACTCAAGGTAGGAGCGCCAGAGCAGGCAGTCTCTTTCTCAGTTCCAACTGGGAATTTCGGCGATATCTACGCTGGCTTTCTCGCCAAGAGCATAGGGCTGCCTATCAAACAATTAGTTGTAGCCACAAATAGTAACGATATCCTGCATCGGTTTATAAATGACAACGAGTATTCCACTACAGGCTTGAGTCATACCTTGTCCCCTAGCATGGATATTCTGGTCTCAAGTAACTTCGAACGCTATTTGTTTGACCTGTTCGATAGAGATTCAGATACGCTCATCGATTTCATGTCTAAACTTGGCCAGGAGCCGCAACAGGTTTCAGATGAGAAGTGGCAGCAGATGCGAAAAAGCTTCTCTAGTGCTAGAGTTGACGATGCGGTCACCAGTGAAACCATCGAGAAAGTATTCAATGATACTGGTAAGCTCGTTGACCCTCACACTGCCGTTGGAATAAGAGCAGCGAGAGATTGTAATGCCGACCCGGCCACGCCGATGATCACACTCTCAACTGCACATCCGGCTAAATTCAGCGATGCCATCAACAAAGCTGGACTAGAAACACCAGAGCTGCCCCCCCATTTAATAGGCTTGTTTGAGAAAAAAGAGCATTACACTGTCGTGCCGAAAGAATTGGCGGCGGTGACAGAATTCGTAAAAAAATACTCACATAGTTAGGACGCTGATGTCACGACTTGTAAAACGTAGGGTGGCAAACAGCACACTAAACCTTCCTGATTCTATGCATCCGCTCCTGAGGCGCGTTTACAGTCAGCGTAAGATCAAGCATGTCGAAGAGCTGGAGCTTGGCTTGGAGAATCTTATCCCTCCGGAACGGTTCAAGGGCATCGACGCGGCCATTGAATTGTTGATCGATGCATTGCGACAGCAGCAGCGTGTTCTTATAGTTGCCGATTTTGACGCGGACGGGGCAACGAGTTGCGTAGTAGCGCTTACGGCCCTTAGACAATTTGGTTATCAGCATACCGATTACATCGTTCCCAATCGATTCGACTATGGCTACGGCCTAACACCCGAGATAGTCGAGTTGGCGAAGACGCGAAATCCTGATCTCATCATCACTGTCGATAATGGAATCTCTAGTATAGAGGGAGTCGCGGCCGCAAAGTCGGCGGGAATAAAGACGCTTATCACGGATCACCATCTGCCGGGCGCAGATGCGCCGAATGCGGATGCCATAGTTAACCCAAATCAAAATGGCTGTAATTTTCCAAGCAAAAGCATCGCCGGCGTGGGAGTTATTTTCTATGTAATGTTGGCATTGCGGGCGAGGTTACGAGAAACCAACTGGTTTGAAGAAAATAGTATTGCAGAACCCAACCTTGCGGATCTGCTAGATCTCCTTGCTTTGGGCACGGTGGCTGATGTAGTCGCATTGGATCGCAATAATCGTATATTGGTGAGCGAAGGATTAAGAAGAATTCGTGCAGGGCGCACTCGCCCTGGAATTAAGAGTCTCTTGGAAATTGCCGGCCGCAGTATTACTAGGCTTACCGCCTCAGATCTTGGCTTCAGCGTCGGTCCTAGACTAAACGCAGCGGGAAGGTTGGATGACATGTCGACGGGCATCGAATGTTTGCTGACTGATCATGAGGGCGCAGCATACAAACTTGCCCTACAGCTCGATGACATGAACAAAGATCGTAAACAGATCGAAGGCGATATGCGCGAGCAAGCCTTTAAGTTCCTTCAGGAATTCTCATTGGAAGAGAGTGACCTTCCTGCCGCGCTGTGTATCTATGACGAAAGATGGCATCAGGGTGTTGTGGGTATTCTTGCCTCGCGTGTGAAAGAGAAGTTCAATCGGCCTGTCATTGCATTTGCCGATGCGAATGATTCGGGCGTTGAGATAAAAGGTTCTGCTAGATCCATTAAGGGATTCCATATCCGCGACGCATTGGATGCCGTAGCTAGTAGAAATCCTGGGATGATCAGTAAGTTTGGCGGACATGCGATGGCGGCAGGCCTCAGTCTAAAGAAGGACAAGCTACAAGAATTTACTAGGGCATTCCAGAAACAAGCTGCTCTACTTTTAGATGAAGAATTACTTCAAGCACATATAATGAGTGACGGAGATATCACTCATAGTGAATTCTCCATGGATACCGCAGCGGTGCTGATTAAAGGTGGCCCCTGGGGGCAGGAATTTCCCGAGCCTGTCTTTGATGGCAAGTTCAAAGTAATCCAGCAGCGCAGAGTAGGTGAGAATCATTTAAAGTTAGTACTAGCGCCCGAGCTTGCACCGCGTCAGACCATCGACGCGATCGCCTTTAACATCGACAAACAAGAATGGCCAGCTCCAGAGATGACTGACATCGAGATTGCCTACAAACTCGACATCAACGAGTTTCGAGGAAATCAGACACTACAGCTTATGGTGGAGCATATAATCGCTTGGCAATAGACTTTTTTCGACTGCGCGGAGGACTATCAGACAAACTCGGGATATGTCGTCTCTGTCTCGCTAAAGCGCGACTCAGGGCCTATAGCTTTGCTCGCGCGATAGTTAAGGCCTTATAGCCTGAGTTATAGGCTCATAAGCTACCCGCCGATATAGTTTGTAATAAAGGCCCATCTGCATGGTCTTTGAATGACAAAACGGCGCGTATTTGTTACCTTTCGGCACATAAACTACTATCCTGCTCGCGTATCATCTTTAGCATGATTTGATGGGAGTCAAAATGCGCATTGAGTTACATAAATTTCTGATATTACTAGGTTTTTTTCTCGTGACTGTTGGCGCTCAGGCACAGATATATAAAACCGATCAGATCGAGGTTGAGCTAGTTTCGGAAACCAGCAATGTGGTTCCCGGCGAAACACTATGGCTAGCTATCCGGCTCGACCCTATCGAACACTGGCATACCTACTGGAAATTTGGTGGCGATAGTGGTGAAGCTACAGAGGCTAATGAGTGGCAGTTGCCAGCTGGCGCAGGCGTCGGGGACATTGTATGGCCGATCCCTGAGTGGACTCCATTTCCTGGCAGTGATCTCGTTACATTTACCTACGAGCGCGAGGTATTTCTGCCAATTCCAGTGACTGTTCCGGCAGATTATAGTGCTTCAAATTTTGATATTCTCACAAATATCGACTATCAGGTCTGCTACGAGATATGCATCCCGGGCTCGGCAGAGTTTGCTCTGTCGCTTCCAGTAGGAGATACGTTACAGATCGATGAGAAATGGCAGCAGGGGTTTGCTGATACGCGTGCGCTCACTCCAGTGCCGTTCGAGCAGCACAACCTGCAGGCCAACTTCAACAGCTTCGATGGTAAGTTCAACGTCATGGTCGAGGCAGAAGAAAATTTATTCGATGATATCGATGAGGTTTGGTTCTTCCCAGAACAGAGTCGGATCATGAAGTACGCCCCGGTGCGTAAGGTGATTAAAGACGGCAATCGCTTGCAGATTTCTACAGAACAGCATCGTCGCTTTGATACCGACCTGCAGGATCTCACCGGGCTGCTCGCTTACATCGATGATGACGGGCAGTGGCATGGTTACGACATTAGGCCTCAATCCGCGAGCGTGGCCTGGGACCATAGCATCGAAGTAGAGCTCCTCTCAGAGAGCACAAACATAGTGCCGGGAGAGACAACTTGGCTGGGTTTGCGGTTACAGCCTGCCGAGCATTGGCACACCTATTGGAAGATGGGTGGCGATAGTGGTGAACCTACAAGCGCGAATGAATGGATGGCGCCGGAAGGAACGAATATCGGTGAGTTGTTGTGGCCGGCCCCTCATTGGTTGCCATTCTATGATACTGACCTGGTTAACTTCGCCTACGAGCGAGAAGTATTGCATCCAATCGCAGTCACTATTCCAGCAGACTACGAAGGCGATACGGTTGAGTTGTCTACGCTGGCTTTCTGGAATGTCTGCGAGCAGATCTGTATTCCTGGAGAGCAACGACTGAGTATCACGCTGCCGGTTGCGCAATCACGTGAGCTAGACGCTGGGAATGCGCAAATCTTTGCGACTGCTAGGGAGCAAATCCCAATAATTGATCATGATATTAAATCGATCATCGCCGCAGCCGGTGAGCGTGTGAGTCTTGGTTTTGAAGCGCCAGATGCAATTTTTACCGATTACACTGAAGCATTCTTCTTCCCAGAGCAGCGCCGTATTATCAAGCCAGGCCCGCTGCGCGATGTCAGCCTTCAGGGAAATTTGCTTCAGATCACTCACCAACAACCACGACGCATGTTGGAAGATCTCACTGAAGTTTACGGAGTTCTTGTTCTAGAAAACGAACAAGGAGATCGCGCTGCCTATGATTTTCAGAATCCAACAGCCGATGCGAACCTAATAACTATAGCGCCACTTGCTGCCGCAAATAATTCAGGAAGCGATGGCGGTGGACTCTTGTTGTATATGTTATTTGCACTGATGGGCGGCTTTATACTGAACTTGATGCCCTGTGTGTTCCCGGTTTTATCGATGAAGGCGCTAAGCTTCGCTAAAAATTCTGGTGAATCAGTACACAAACAACGGATGGATGGCCTCGCCTACACAGTTGGTGTAATAGCCGCCTTTGTAGCCCTGGCAACAGTTCTTATCGTGCTGCGCGCCGGTGGCGAACGCATTGGGTGGGCCTTCCAGTTTCAGCAGCCTTGGTTTCTGGCGTTTATCGTGTATGTGTTCTTCATGATGGCGCTCAGCCTTTCGGGTGTGTTCGAGATCGGCGCGGGCCTCATGGGAACCGGTGGCAGTTTAGCCGAGAAGAAGGGTTACAAGGGTTCATTCTTTACAGGTGTGCTAGCAACGACTGTTGCGACGCCCTGCACGGCTCCGTTTATGGGTCCGGCACTCGGTTTCGCCCTAACCCAGTCCTGGGTAGTTGCGATGATGGTATTTATATCCTTGGGTTTTGGCATGGCATTGCCTATATTAATGCTTTCCTATATGCCTTCTCTAACGAAGTACATGCCGAAGCCGGGTGCGTGGATGGAAACATTTAAGCAGTTCATGGCATTTCCTTTGTACGCCTCAGCCCTTTTCTTCCTCTGGGTTTTGGGGACCCAGGTAGGTGTTATGGGTATGTCGATGGTGCTTGGCGTATGTATCTTGCTCGCCTTCGCGGCTTGGATGTATCAGCGCCGTTTTTCCATGGGGCCGATACTGCGAACGGTTAACTATGCAGTGGGAGCCATGGCGCTAGTCACTGCAATCTATTTGATGCAGACTCCATTCTTGCAGACAGCCTCCTCAGCACAAACTGCGAATGTCAATGCGGATGGGAATTCTACACAGAACTACGAAGCCTTCAGTACTGCGCGTCTTAATGAAATACAGGCAGAGGGACGTCCTGTGTTTGTAAACATGACTGCCGCATGGTGTATTACTTGCCTCGCTAATGAGCAGACTACCCTCAGTACAGATCGTGTCGAGCAGGCACTGTTGGATAATGACATTACTTACATGAAAGGCGACTGGACAAACGAGGATCCGGAGATTACTGCTATCCTTGAGCATTTTAATCGTCCTTCAGTGCCGCTGTATGTCCTCTATCCTGGCGACATTAGCAAGGAACCGATCATTCTTCCTCAAATTCTTACGCCTGGTATGGTCGCTGAGGCCTTTGCTGGCATCTAGCTGGTTAATTCGGTACGGTCCACAAGATGTGCATTGCTCACTTGAATCAATTTCAAATTGAGTGATAATCACCCTATTCATCTCTCTCTTTATCCCAGCGCATCTGCTATGCAAGTTCAGCTTCGTTTTCTGATTGCTCTATCCTTATTTTCGATCTCAGCTTTCGCGATTGCCGCAGAGGAAGTTGGTGCGCAGAATAAATACTCTGATGCACACGCAGCAGCTAATGAATTGCCGCGACTGCATAGCCTGCTGATTAGTCACGGAGACGATCTTGTCTTCGAGCAGTATTACAACGGACGAGACTCATCGCGGCCAGCAAACATGAAATCTGCTTCCAAGAGTGTTATCTCTGCGTTAGTAGGAATCGCTATCGATAGGGGGCTGATCGATTCTGTTGATGTGAAAGTGAAGGAGTACTTTCCAGAACTAATCGCTGCTAGCGATGACCAGCGGAAGCAAAAGATCACCATAGAGAACTTGCTAACGATGCAATCGGGCCTGGAGACCACGAGCAATAGAAATTATGGCAAGTGGGTTTTGAGTGACAATTGGGTCGAGTTCGCTCTCAATCAGTCGCTAGTGGTGGACCCTGGAACTCTTATGCTCTATAGCACGGGCAGTACCCACCTCTTGTCGGCAATCATCACCCAAGCCAGTGGCATGACAGCTAAGCAGTTCGCGCAAGAAAACTTGAGTTCACGGCTTGGTTTCTCCATGTCCTATTGGTCGCAGGATCCGCAGGGTATCTATTTCGGCGGCAACGATATGGAGATGACGCCGCGACAGATGCTTGAATTTGGTCGCTTGTATCTAAACGAAGGCGTCTATGAGAACGAACAAGTAATTTCCAAGGGCTGGGTAGAGGATTCTCACAAACCACGCGTAAGATCTCCGCGAGGCCAGGGTCGCTTCTATGGTTACGGTTGGTGGCTGAGAGATCTGGCCGGCATGCAGGTCCCAGTTGCCTGGGGCTATGGTGGCCAGCTTATCTTCGTGGTGAAGGAGTTAGACCTAGTCGTAGTTGCCACATCGGAAAGTACGCCGGGTCCGTTGAGGAGAGAGCACCTAGCTCGGCTCTACGAACTTGTTGAAGAACATGTGCTGTTGCCTGCTAAAGGCCAACAGCCTGGCCGCCTCTAATTCTGCTCTCTTCAGCGATCAAATAATCGTAAAACCTGACCTATGCAGCATGTGATGGTCACCTGTCTAGCAGGAAAATGATCAGTGAAAATCTACATGCATCAGGTCGATACCGTTGCTAATAAGCCTTTCAAAAAAATCCGCCCGTACAGGAATGGATTTTTGAGTAATAGCTGGCTGCCGAAAATAACTTATCAGAAATTGCATTATTTGTTCCTGAGGGAGATGGTTTCGCCCTGCTAGGTTTGCATAAGAATGACAGAAATATTGTCTTTGCCGCCATTTTGGTTTGCTAGTGTAATCAGTTCCTTAGCTGCTAAATCTAGGTCGGCAATGTTCTCATGGATCGTTTCTGCTATCTGCCAGTCAGAAACCATATCGGTTAATCCATCGGAACAAAGCATCAATAGATCATAAGGCAGCAGTGGTATTTCTGCGGTGTCTATATCAACGTCAGACTTCGTTCCCATAGATCTGGTGACCACGTGTCTGACGTTTGCTTTGCGCGCTTCTCTCTCGGTATAGAAGCCACGATCGATTAGATCCTGAACCAAACTGTGATCCTTGGTCAGGCGCTTCAAAGTTCGGTTGCGATATAAATAGAGCCTAGAGTCACCGACGTGTCCAACATAGATATGCGACCCGACGACGAGTGTGACAACTATCGTCGTGCCCATGCCCTTGTAGGCTTCTTTCTCTCCCTGAGCGCGAAATAACTCCGCATTGCTTGATGAAATTGTATTGGAGACAACTTCTAATAACTGAGAACCGGTTATCGATACAGAAGTTTCCTGCAAAACGAGTTTTTGCATCTTTTCTAGTACGAATTTGACGGTCATCTGAGCTGCGATCTCCCCGGCCTTATGCCCGCCCATGCCATCGGCAAGAACTGCTATGCCAAGCTCTTGGTCGAAGGCGATATGGTCCTGGTTATATTCACGGCGTATTCCCGTATCTGTATATCCAGCGATTCTGAGTTGTGTCAGTACCTGGAGCATCAATCTGTCCTTAGTTTTGTAATTTGATTAACCGTCATATTGCAAACTTCTGGCAGGCAAAGGTTGACTTTTTCTTGTCTAGCAAAAGAGCAAGATATTGTACAAAATCAGCGACAACAGTACGAATAAAACCTGATTCGTGCGTTTATTTCGCTTGTAAGAAGGGCCTCTGTCTGGAAAAGTCTTGTGTTCTTTGTTCTGGATAGTTACCGCTTTCTCGGTTAGCTAGAATGGTCAATATCATATTCGTGATGAGCTTCTGAATTTTGTCTGTCAACTTGGTAAAGGGCTTTCTTAATGGAAATTTGGCGCCTTATTCTTGTTTGACAGCAAATAGTTCATAGATGACCATTGAAAATAGACCGCTCCTTAGGCCAGAGCCCTCAGCGTTTTTCATCACGAAATAGTGTATCTCATCGGCTGGGGTTCCATGGTCTATCACATGAATTATATTCGGGTGCGTTAATCTGACGATGATATGGAATTCGTGATGGAAGCGGTGTTTCGGTCTTTTATCGTGACATAGGCTGTTTATTAACAGCTTGGTGGTTACCGGTCGCTCGATGACTTCTGTATGTCTCTATAGACATGGGCCATATCGCCTTCACTGATTTCATTAGCTTTGAATATCCACCTAATTACCCCAAACTTCCTGCTATTTGGACTGCATGTACCGAATTGTTGCGTGATGACAGCCTAATGGGGGTGGGCTAATGTAAATGTGATACTCTTCGCTGAGCCACTGTGTTTTGGTCAGTCCGAGACCGTACGCAAGGAATCTACTTCAGATGAAAATACCAACCTTCGCCATTTCTACTTTTGCTGTCGTTCTGGTCCTATACCTCCTGATCGTGGGGGAGGCATTGTTGCTCCCACTCGTTATTGCTATCGCTCTATGGTATTTGATCAATACACTCGCTGCGGCATTTTCCAAAATTCAAATTGGCGTGTTTAGGTTTCCTAGCATAGTTTGCCGACTGGCATCCATGTTCACATTCGTCTTGTTAATTTGGGGACTGATAAATTTCTTAGGTGGACGTGCAGATGATGTGATGCAGGTCATTCCAATCTATCAGGAAAACCTTACTGAACGATTTCAGAACCTTCCACTCATTGTTGTGTCTGCTTTTCAAAATCAATTGATCACGGATTGGATTGACCTTCCTGCGTACGCGACATCTGTGGCTTCGTCCTTTGCAGGCATTTTGGCGAGTGGCGGTCTGATCATGATATATGTCCTGTTTCTGTTCCTCGAGCAGGGTAACTTCGACGAGAAGATTGGAGCGCTATTTAGTGGCTCGGGGTCGGAGAAAGGCGTTCGCAAGATTATCGATAGGATTCGCAACGACATTCAAAAATACATCAGCATCAAGATGTTCACCAGTTCGATAACTGGCCTGCTTAGCTATATTTTCCTTCGCATAGCGGATGTTGATTTTGCCGGTGTCTGGGGCCTACTTATCTTCTTGTTAAATTTTATTCCAACAGTGGGCTCTATCATTGCTACCATTTTTCCTGCAATGATCGCGCTTGCTCAATCTGATGGCTATACCCTGTTCATTCTGGTTTTGGCTGGTATCGGTGTTCTGCAAATCTGTATCGGGAATATTCTTGAGCCACGGCTGATGGGAAATTCGTTCAACCTCAGTCCGATTGTCATCCTTCTCAACCTGGGGTTGTGGCAGTATATTTGGGGTGTCCCCGGTATGTTTCTCTGCGTTCCTTTCCTGATTATCCTAACGATTATCCTTAGTCACTTCCCGAGAACCCGGCCAATAGCGATTATTCTTTCCAGTGACGGTAAATTACGGGTTCCAGAAGATGCTGTATTCGGGCAATTTAATGCTGGTCCCGACGGCGCCGGTCTATTGTCCCCTGGCCAAGATAGTGATAAAGGCTGAGTTTTAAGGCTGTCCAAAAATATCTGCTATCGCAAAAAACCCCTGCAATATCCGGGTATTAAGGGCTATAATCTTTTTCTTTTTTACTCTTAGTCTGGTCACTCGTGGGGCCGGCCAGAAATTCAGATTTGCCTAATAGATTTAACTATGAGATTCAACGATGACTAGTGCTGAGATTCGACAGAAGTTTTTGGATTTTTTTGCCAGCAGGGGACATCAAATTGTTCCTAGCAGTTCGCTCGTGCCAGGCAATGATCCAACACTGTTGTTTACCAATGCAGGAATGGTGCAATTTAAGGACACTTTCCTTGGTGATGAGCAGCGCGACTACAACCGTGCGACTAGCTCTCAGCGTTGTGTGCGTGCTGGCGGCAAGCACAATGATTTAGAGAACGTGGGCTACACAGCGAGGCATCATACATTCTTCGAGATGCTGGGTAATTTCTCCTTCGGCGACTACTTTAAGCGAGATGCGATTAAATATGCTTGGGAATTCCTAACAGTGGAATTGAGACTGCCGGCAGAGAAGCTTTGGATTACTGTATTTGAAGACGATGCGGATGCTGAAGCGATCTGGCTAGAAGAAATGAAAATCGACCCAAGTCGATTTTCGCGTCTAGGTGAGCAGGACAATTTTTGGTCTATGGGTGATACTGGACCCTGCGGTCCCTGTTCGGAAATATTTTACGATCACGGCGATGATGTACCAGGGGGGCCGCCAGGAAGTCCTGATGAAGATGGCGATCGCTACATAGAAATTTGGAATCTCGTTTTCATGCAGTATGAAAGAAAAGCGGATGGTTCTATGATGCCACTTCCCAAGCCTTCTGTTGACACAGGTGCGGGTCTTGAGCGCGTGGCTGCTGTTATGCAAAATGTGCATAGTAATTATGATATTGATCTGTTTCAGGACTTACTAAACGCAATCTCCGTAATCACCTCTGTGGGTGACCTCAATAATAATTCTTTAAAAGTTATAGCAGACCATATACGGTCTTGTTCATTTTTGATTGTGGATGGCATTCTTCCTTCAAACGAGGGAAGAGGTTATGTGTTGCGCAGGATTATCCGACGTGCGGTCCGACATGGATACCAGCTCGGTGTAAAAGATATTTTCTTCTATAAAATAGTTGCGGCTTTGGTCAAGGTTATGGGAGGGGCCTACCCCGAGCTTGCGCAGAAACAGCAGATTGTAGAGAAAGCTCTAAAAGCAGAGGAAGAACAATTTGCACGCACTCTAGAAAACGGCATGTCCATACTGGAGAAAGCGATTACGGACTTAGATGGGAAAATTATTCCTGGCGAGACTGTATTTCGTCTTTACGACACTTACGGATTTCCAGTCGATCTTACAGCGGATGTCGCACGAGAACACAATCTTTCGCTCGACATGGATGGCTTCAACGCTGCCATGATGGTACAGAAGAATCAGGCGCGCGCGGCCAGTAATTTTAGCTCAGTAGCGAAGCTTGAGATTTCCAGTGATGAGGCCACTGATTTTATTGGTTATGACAAGCTGCAGAGCACATCGAAGTTGATAGCTATTTTCGCGGATTCGATAGGGGTAGAGAATGCGTGTGAAGGCGATGAAGTGCTATTGCTGCTCGATAGCACTCCGTTCTATGGAGAGTCGGGTGGTCAAGTTGGCGATACTGGTTTGCTCACTAGTGATTGCGCCTCTTTTGAAGTTTTGGATACGCAAAAGCAGGGCGATGCTTTTGTGCACAAAGGTGTGCTACGCAGCGGCACGTTGAGCGTGGGAGAGCAGCTTATCGGTGTAGTTGCGGCGGACGCTCGTGCTGCTATCACTTTAAATCACAGCGCCACTCATTTAATGAATGCGGCATTAAGAAGCATATTAGGCGACCATGTTTTGCAGAAAGGCTCGCTCGTCGATGCTGATAGGCTACGCTTTGATTTCTCACATACTGCTCCGGTCTCGAATGAAGAGCTGAGAAATATCGAGGATCAAGTAAACGAAGAGATACTGCGAAACTCATCTGTGAGTAAGGAAGTTTTACCTATTGATAAGGCGCAAGAAATGGGTGCGCTCGCGCTTTTTGGCGAGAAGTACGGAGACGAAGTGCGAGTCATCACTATAGGTGAGGACTATTCGGTTGAGTTCTGTGGCGGCACGCATGTAAAGCGTACGGGTGATATTGGTTTTTTTAAGATCGTTTCAGAGACAGGCATTTCCTCTGGAGTCCGCCGCATAGAAGCGGTCACAGGCAAGGGCGCACTGGCACTTGTCGAGAAAGAAGAGCAGGCGCTGAGAAAAATTTGTGAAATCGTGAAATCGAATAGCGAGGATGTGGTCGATAAGGTTCTGCAGATTGTGAGCAATACGAAGACTTTGGAAAAGCAGCTAGAACAATTGAAGTCAAAGATGGCATCGAGTGCAGGTAGTGACCTCGCTTCCCAAGCGGAAGAAATCGCTGGGGTTAAGGTGCTAATCGCTGTCGTTGAAGGTTTCAACCAGAAGACGCTGCGTGACACTGCTGACCAATTAAAGAACAAGCTGGGAAGCGCTGTTGTGGTCTTGATGTCCGGAGCCGAAGATAAGGTAAGTATCGTTGCTGGGGTTAGCAAAGACCTTGTAGGCAAAGTAAAGGCAGGGGACTTAGCGAACATGGTTGCCATCCAGGTCGGTGGTAAGGGCGGGGGTCGCCCTGATATGGCTATGGCTGGTGGCAGTGATATTTCGGCTATACCTGTCGCGGCGGCAAGTATTAAACCGTGGTTGATAGAAAGGTTGTAGGGCTATAAGCCGGATGCTTAAGCCGCACACGTATAAAACTTAGGAAAGGAATTGGAATAATTAAGTTATGGCGTTGATTGTTCAAAAATTCGGCGGAACATCCGTTGGCACTGTCGATCGAATCGAAGCAGTGGCAGATAAGATTATTGGTTTTCGCGAACGTGGCGACGATGTCGTGGTCGTAGTGTCTGCGATGAGCGGAGAAACAAATCGCTTATTGGCGCTGGCGAAAGACATCATGGACTACCCGACTCCCCGAGAAATGGATGTACTCTTGTCTACCGGTGAGCAAGTCACTATCGCCCTGCTTAGCATGGCATTGGAAAAGCGCGGATTTAGCGCACGTTCCTTCACTGGCGCTCAGGTGAAAATCTTAACTTGTAATACGCATATGAAGGCTAGGATTCGTGAGATAGATAGCACACGTATTCATGCGCAGTTAGAGCAAGGAAATGTTGTTGTAGTTGCTGGATTTCAGGGCACAGACGAGCATGGCAATATTACAACACTCGGTCGAGGTGGTTCAGACACCACGGCAGTGGCCTTGGCTGCAGCGTTAGGCGCGGACGAGTGCCAGATTTATACTGATGTAAAGGGCGTATATACGACTGACCCGAGAGTTGTGGAAGATGCTAGATTGCTTAGCAGTATTACTTTCGAGGAGATGCTGGAACTCGCAAGCCTCGGTGCGAAAGTCTTGCAGATTCGTGCAGTCGAATTTGCGGGAAAATACAAAGTTCCGCTGCGAGTATTATCAAGTTTTGAAGAGGGTCCAGGTACCCTAATTAGTTTGGAGGGAGACGAGAAAATGGAAGACCCCACTATTGCGGGAATCGCTTTTGAGCGAGATGAGGCGAAGCTCACCATTGCAGGAGTTCCCGATGTGCCAGGTGTGGCCTATCAGGTAATCGGTCCAGTCAGTGCTGCTGACATTGAAGTCGATGTGATTGTGCAGAATGCGGCGGAAGATGGTACGAATGACATTACTTTTACCGTTAAGCGCAGCGAGTGTGATAGAGCTAAGAAAATTCTGGAGGATTTAAAGGCCTCGCTGAAGGCGCGTGAAGTGCTTGTGGATCGGAAAGTTGGCAAGGTTTCGGTGGTCGGTGTGGGCATGCGGTCACATGCGGGAATAGCCAGTAAGGCGTTTAAGGCTTTGGCAGACGAGAGCATTAATATTCAGATTATTACTACCTCAGAGATAAAAATTTCTGTGGTGATAGAGGAAAAATACCTCGAATTGGCTGTCCGCGCTCTGCATAGTGCCTTCGAGCTTGGTGACCCAGATTACAGCAAGGTTGATGAATCCTAGAGTGCAATTCTTCTTGCGAATAAATTCTGTTGAATTAGTTGGCATGCACTTCATTAAGGCAGATACTAGGGTTTAGTAACTCTTTGGCCCGTTGATTCTATGGTTTTAGTGGGAACTGCTATATTTGTTTCAGCCCACAGGTGGATATAAAGAGACC
>Ga0308010_1000764_pt1 | contig 19453 bp, 17 predicted proteins | sample Neamet129_FD_202368 | JGI IMG/M metagenome (GOLD analysis project Ga0308010, IMG submission 202368) | Marine microbial communities from water near the shore, Antarctic Ocean - #129 | ecosystem: Environmental > Aquatic > Marine > Unclassified | place: Southern Ocean | collected 2014-07-24 | reverse complement strand
CCGGGAGTAGGAAAGACTTCCCTGGCCAAATCGGTAGCCCGTGCACTGGGACGTAATTTTGTACGCATCAGTCTGGGAGGTGTTAGAGATGAAGCTGAAATACGTGGTCATCGCCGCACCTATATTGGCGCCATGCCGGGAAAAATCATTCAGTCAATCAAAAAAGCCAAAAGCACTAATCCTGTTTTGCTTATTGATGAAATTGATAAGTTATATCAAAGCAATATCAGCGATCCATCTGCAGCCATGCTTGAGGTGCTCGATCCGGAACAAAACAACACCTTCGTTGATCACTATTTGGATGTTGAGTACAGTTTGGCAGATGTTCTATTTATCTGTACGGCAAACAGTATTCAAAATATTACTGGTCCACTGCTGGACCGAATGGAGGTTATCCACTTATCTGGATACACAGAATTGGAAAAACAACATATTGCCACTCAGTTTCTGACTCCACGTCAGCGTAAATTTCATGGTTTGGATGAAAAACAATTGCGTTTCCGGAAATCTGCTATTGAGGAAATTACTCAGGGTTATACCAGAGAAGCAGGTGTACGTAATTTGGAGAGGGAAATCGGTAAAGTTTGTAGAAAAATAGTTACACGTCTGGTACGAACCAAAGAAAATAAAATTACTATAGTGACACCAAAATTAGTGCACGACTTGTTGGGGGTCCCTCAATTTCATCACGATCAGCGGGAAGAAAAAAACGAGGTTGGAGTGTCGACTGGACTTGGAGTTACTGCAATGGGAGGTGAATTGCTCCTCATCGAAGTTGGTTTAATGTCCGGTTCAGGGAAAGTCGTTTTGACTGGTACTCTTGGAGATGTGATGCAGGAATCTGCCAAAGCAGCCTTTTCATATGTTCGCAGTAATGCTGAATATTTGGGTATTGATCCGGAAATATTTTCAAAAACAGATTTGCATGTTCATCTGCCGGAAGGTGCAACTCCCAAGGATGGTCCTTCTGCAGGACTTCCCGTGATGATGGCCATTATCAGTAGCTTTACCAAAATACCTGTACGTTATGACGTGGCGATGACTGGTGAAATTACATTACGCGGTCATGTTACGGAAATTGGTGGTTTGAAAGAAAAACTTATTGCCGCCAAACGGGGACTCATTGAAACAGTTCTTATTCCGGAAGAAAACGAAAAAGATCTTGTGGAAATTCCGGATGAAATCAAGAAAGATTTGAAAATTAAAGCAGTTAAAAATGTCAAAGAATCTTTGAGTTTGGCTTTAGAAGCCCATCCAAATTTTGTGAAAGATCAACAAAAAATTGTTCCAGATATTTCATGGAATGATACAGCAGAGGTACAGCATCCTGCCTGACTTTAAACCACATGAAATACCCTATATAATTTATAGCATAACTTATTGATATATTAAATGGAAAAAACAGACATCAATTCTGATCTTTATAAAATAAGACACTCTCTGGCACATGTTTTGGCTCAGGCAGTGTTGGAAATCCGTCCTGACGCAAAACTCGGATTTGGTCCTCCGATTGATTCCGGATTTTATTACGATTTTGATTTGACTGAACCATTGAGTACTGAAGACTTGCCGATGCTAGAAAAGCGTATGCGTCAAATTATTAAGAAAGGACAGGTTTTTGAGCGCGAAGAACTGGGTCATGACGAAATGTTGGAACGGTTAGATAAAGATAATCAGGGTTACAAAATTGAACAGGTTGAAGATCTTTCTGCACAAAATGAGATTCTCAGTCTTTATCGTAACGGACCGTTTTGGGATTTGTGCGAGGGACCTCATGTGGATTCCACACGCGATATCCCAAAGAATTGTTTTTCCCTTGATTCATTGGCAGGTGCCTATTGGAAAGGTTCTGAGGAAAATAACATGATGCAAAGGGTTTATGGACTGGCCTTTGAGACAGGAGATGAACTCAAGGAATTTAAAGAAAAGCGTCAACTGGCTATGGAGCGGGATCACAGAAAATTAAACATCAAACAACATTATTATGCCATCAGTGAAGAAGTAGGAAAAGGGTTACCATTGTGGCTGCCAAACGGAACTGTGATTAGAGAAGAATTAGAAAAATTGGCCAAGGAAAAAGAATTTCTGGCAGGATACAAACGGGTTTCCACACCACACATCACCAGAGAAGAATTATTCCATACTTCTGGACATTTGCCGTTTTATGAAGACAGTATGTTTCCGCCTATGGAAATGGATGGAGAGCGTTTGTTTCTAAAACCAATGAACTGCCCCCACCATCACATGATCTACAAAGCAGAGCCGAGAAGTTATCGTGATTTACCTTTACGCTTGGCAGAATATGGCACTTGTTATCGCTACGAACAATCCGGTGAACTGGCCGGATTATTGAGAGTTCGCGGCATGACCATGAATGATGCCCATATTTACTGTTCTCCTGAACAGGCTAAAGAAGAATTACTCAATGTTTTGAATCTCCACACTCAATACTATGAACTATTTGGATTGAAAGATTTCTGGATGCGCCTTTCCTTAGCAGAAAAAGACACGGGAAAATTTGTCGATGAACCAGAACTCTGGCAAAAAGCTGAAACACTTATTACGGAAGTCATGGAGGAAGTTGGAGTTCCCTATGAAGCAGTGCGAGGGGAAGCCGCATTTTATGGACCAAAAATTGATTTTCAAGTAACCAATGTAATTGGCAGGGAAGAAACTGCATCAACAAATCAACTTGATTTGGTGATGGGAAAGCGCTTTGGTTTGACTTACATTGCAAGTGACAATCAGGAGCACACACCGATAATTATTCATCGTGCACCTCTGGGAACGCATGAACGATTTGTCGCTTTTTTGATCGAACATTATGGAGGAGCATTCCCAACCTGGCTGGCTCCTCTGCAGGTCCGGGTGATTCCTGTGGCATCGGCCTTCAATGATTATGCACATGGTTTGAATGACAGTTTGTTTAGTTTGTTTGTGCGCACAGAATTGGATGATTCTCACGATTCATTTAGTAAAAAAATCAGATCTGCTGCTGTTGCTAAAATTCCGAATATTTTGATTGTGGGAGAAAACGAACAAGCAGGACAAACAGTAACCTGGCAGCGTTACGGAAGTAAGGATCGCAAGACCTTGGCATTTGATGCTTTTTTAGAGCTTTTGCAGGAAGAAATTCTGAAGCGCCAAGACTGGCGTACTGATGATCAATAAAAAATGTTTAAAAACTGAATGCAATAGATAATGGCAGAAGAAGAAACTGAAGTAACAGTTGATGAAGATGTACCGGAAAATTTTGCTGCACTGATTGCCAGGGATCTGATGGTGATCTTTCAGAAGCAAATGGATCTTGATACTGCATCTGTCGAAGCTGCTGCTTATATTTGGAAAAATACAGGAACCACGGGTAAAGTTGGCTATTTTATTGATGCTACTGAAATGTGGCTGGAAACTCAGTCAGCAGGGGAAAAATATGCAGCCTTATGCTGGTTGGCAATTGCCAACCAAAGTGCCAACAATGAAGATTATGATACATTCCTTCACATGATGATTAATTCAATTGTAAAGGGCTATTATAATCTTGAAAAGCCAGATATTGAATACAAGGGGAAAAAATACTCAACTTATACATCAATTGTCAGCAACATATTCATCAATATGGTAGGACTTAATCCTACTAATGGAGAAATTGCTTCTAATATATTTTCTATTTTCATTCGTAATGAAATGGATTTGTCAGCAAAATCTAAGGATGAGGAAAAAGACACCGGCAGCAGTATTATTCCCACAGATATGCAGGATCTGTATGATGATGTAATATCTTATATTAGTGATCGGGGGATATTTAAACCAAGTCCTATGTCTGGAACAGAAGAAAACCCTAATGAACATATCCAAGATTTATGTGAAAGATTGCGTTCAAACCGTCGATTTATAATGCAGGAAGTGATTAATGAACGAGCACTTGAAAAAAGAAAACAGCTTGAACTGGATTTGAAAAACCAGCTTGCTTCCGCGGAGGAAATCGTCATGGTTGATCCAAAATTTACAGATGGATTGTCACTATTTGTTAAGGAAAAACGTTACAATTTAAAGTACCTTTCTGTTGAAAAAGTCAGAATGACCCTGCAATTGCTTGGTTCGATCACAGGTGCAGTATATTTTTTGCTGGGTTTCATGGGATATTTGGGTGTACATTGGGTTGACGGATTTGTGGTTTGCCTGGTTATGCTGGGATTAGTAAGAATATTACTTTCCAGGAAACAGTTAAAATTATTTTATCCTACTGATATTAGTAAGGAACTGGAAGAAAGTTCCACTGCGTTCATAAACGTGATGCGAAATATGTCGCAGGAACAGATGGAGCATTTTATGGTGCGTCAAATAAAGTTGGAGCGTAATCAAAAATATTTAACAATGGTTCCTGAATATGTTAAATATCTTTATGCCATTATACCTGACCGGAAAAGCATGATGATTTCTGTTGATGAGCTTTCTGAATTAGTGGAGAACTCAGAAATTGAAGTTGCCAAGCAACTGCGTGGGCAGTAAAAAGTTTTGTTAATGAAGCAAAACGATCGAGAAAAGACTGTCGCAACCATGGGTTTGATTTCTCTTTGTCTGGGAGAAATTACCGATACGTTATCCTTTATACAGGCGTTCCCCGAAACGCAATTTATTAATGAAGATCCTTATCGGTAGCAACGTCCACTGGTGGAACGCGGAAGCTGCGTATGCGGCTGCAATTGCGCTATTGCTTAAACAGGCGGGGCATTCTGTTTTCGTGCTTACCCAACCGGACTCGCTCAACTCAAAACACCTCAGTGAACGAGGGTTGCGTCTACTGACGCATATCAATCTAAACAGCAAGAATCCCTTCCAGCTTTTAGTTGCATACAGGAAACTCAAAAAGTTTCTACTGGAAGAACAGATTGATTTGATCAATCCACATCGCTCGGAAGGTTTCCCTCTATTTGTTTTTGCTGCACGTTCCCTGTCTACTAATCGTATTGAAAATCACATTCCAGTTATCAGAACACGTGGCACTACCAGGCCATTGCTTCAGCATTGGCTGAATCTAAAAATGCACATTGATTGGACTGCAAATTACATTACTGCCGGAAAAATAGTTGCAGAGCGATTACTTGATGCAGTTCCAATTTCACCGGAAAGGCTGAAAACAATTTATTATCCGGTTGAATGTTCTAACTTACCTCTGAAGCCGCCAGCAGATTACCGGACTGAATTTGAAATTCCCCAAAAAGCCAAAATTCTGGCAGTTGTTGGTCGTATTCGTCCTGTCAAGGGGCAGCGTATCCTTCTTAAAAGTTTGAGTCAATTACTGACTGAATTTCCTGATTTGGTGTTGCTTATACCGTACCGAGACACAACCAGCAATGAGCCGGAAATGCAGGCTCTCCAAAATGATATCCGCAGATTTAAACTTGAAGCACATGTAAGACTAATTACAATGAGAGAGGATATCAGACAGTTAATGGGATTTGCAGATGTCGGGGTTGTAAGTTCAGTGGAATCTGAAGTCATCTGCAGAGTTGCGGTAGAATTCTTTTCAGTGGCTACACCGGTAGTTGCATTCCCTACTGGATGTCTTCCGGAAATAATCCGGCACGGAGAAAATGGATATTTGGCTGAAACACAAACTTCGGAATCGCTGACGGAAGAGTTACGCAAAATTCTGGCAAATCCGGAACTATGTGAACGACTTGGTCAGGGAGCACGTCGTGATGCAGAAACTCGATTCAATCCCCAAATCATGCTCACTGAAACCCTTAAAGTTTTTGAGCAAGCCCTCAATCATTAATATTAACAGTTTTAAGATCAGGAAGCTGAACTGGTCTAAGAATTAATTAGTATCTGCTGAAAAATAATCTTATTCAAAAATATCATTAAGAAATTATTCGATTCAAGATGACAATTGCAAGGGGTGTCCGGGAAGAAGCACATCCGTGTAGCGCAGCTAAAACCTGGATTACAATGGGGAGCCTTTCAATTCTTGAATTCAGCATGATGTTGAATCCAGATCCAGTATCAAGTTAGGTATGACATGTAGTACACTTGTTATTAGACTATAATTATTTTGAAAAACTCCACAGATAAAGAATTCAGACTTGAGTAATTACTGTATTTTATAGAATATAATTAGTTGCGGAGGGATGGGTGAGTGGTTGAAACCGACGGACTTGAAATCCGTTAAGGCTGCAAGGTCTTCGGGGGTTCGAATCCCTCTCCCTCCGCCACATATAGATTCTATTAGATTCCACAAGATCCATTTGTTAGTCTACTATTCTAGAGCCAAATCCTGTCTTCGGGCCTAGAACACTAGGAGGTTTTGGTAATTGTTTTTCATCTCGTGGCCACGCTACAGGGAGTCCAGGGCCTACAATAAGATCCCCCTTTTTGATCCCGTCTCTATCAAGATAGACTGAAAAATCATCTCTTGTCCTACGACAACCATCTGCCATGTAAACAGTAGTGAAAACACGTCGTGTTTTATTTGTTATATTGGCGTCAGCAGTATGAATGGTTAATGCGTGGTGAAAAATGACGGAGCCTTTTGGCGCTTCGATCCAGACCAAAGGTCTACTCGATACTTGTGTGTCCTTTAGTATGTCATATGGTTCTTCATCTTTTAAGTGGCCGATGTCTACGAACGGGCAGATTCCAAGTTTATGAGATCCTTGGACGTAGCCCATTGCACCTCCGCCTAGTTTACAACCATCAAAAGGAATCCAAGCGGAGACCAGTCTTGGTTTATCGACGGGCCAAAAAGGATAGTCCATGTGAGCGTCAGTTTTGCGGCCTCCTGCCTCCTTGTATAGGGCTTGATCCTGCCAAAGCCTAACACAATCAGTTTCAAGTAAGTCCGCTGCGGTAGCACATAGTTTTTGATGAAACGTGAGCGGTCTTAACGGGACATTATCCTCCCAAAGTCCCATACATTGTAGAAATGTCTGCTCGTATAGGTTCTTCTCTCCATGACTTCTATTATCATGTACAGTTCGATATCGGACAGCCTTGTCAACTTCTGAACCGAATCGATCAAGCTCTTCGTGGGAGAAAAAATCTTCCACTAATAAAAACCCGTCGATCTTAAAGCGATCCACCATCTCCTCCGATAGCTTACCCATAGGAATTTTCGTTGTTTTGGTTTGCATAATTAATTTCAACTTTTGGCTATGCACTCTAAAATAAGGAGTATTTTTTTGAAAAAATCAACATATATTCAAACTATCTCATATCCGGACTCCACAGACAACCAAATTATTATACAAAAAACTTATTGATGTCTTTTCCTAAGGAATAATCGGTCGTTGAATTTTCTTCGAAATTAATGGTGATCACTTTAGGGCATGATCCTTATGAAGGTAACCCCTATCAATTATTGGGGATTATTACAATATTTTCGCGATTAGAACCACAGAAATTCCCAGATTAAAATTATTAACTGTAATGGTGCAGGAGAGTTCTTATCATTCATCTGAGCTTGGAGATAACATAAATAGTTTCATCGACGGTTTTGAAAATAACTTCCACAAATATGATTTCCAAGTTGTCTACAAGTTCTCTTGAATGGATTCACTGACTATTCTTTCAGCTTCTACTATTAAATGGTCTGCTCGTTCTTGAGTCATTGCATCAGAATATAACCTGAACAATGGTTCTGTTCCAGACGGCCTCAAGAGCAACCAAGAATTATCATTATATATTCTCTTCAAGCCATCAATTGTAATATCCATTACTTTATCTTGTAGGAGTTTCTTATCACACTTAAATTTTTTTGTTAAAGTCTTTAATACATTCTCCTTTGAATCATCTGTACACTCAAACTGACTTTTTGTCTGATAAAATTTTGGAAACTCATCCGTAAGCTCAACTAAAGTTTTTTTCCTCATAGCCATTATTTGAAGTAAAACTAGTGTTGCCAAATTCCCGTCACACCAATGAACATCCTTTGCAAAATAGTATTTCCCACTCTCTTCGTAAGCAAAAACTGCTTTCTCTCCAGCCTCAATCAGGACCCTTTCTGTATCTGGTTGTCCTATTTTACAATATTTCATCTTTACATTATAATTATTTGCCAAATAATCAATTAGCCCGGAGGAATTCACAGGTGTAACACAAATCATCCCGTGTTTATCTTGTTTAGCATAATTTTCAAACATATTTTTTGCGAAAATAGCACCTATTAAATCTTCAGAAACTACTTCACAATTCTCATTAATGAAAACCACTCGGTCTGCATCAACATCAGTTGCAGTACCTAATTGAGCCTTATTATTTTTGACGCAGTCTCTTGTCCCATCCAATGTTGATGCTCTAGGTTCTGCAGGCCTGTCCGGATTTCCTTTTTTAACATTGTTAATCGCAATAACATTTAATCCGCATTGCTCCACCAGATCTGGTAAAATTTCAACAGCAGTGCCGTTTCCAGGATCAACTACAACCTTAAATTCCCGATTTATAGATAATTCTGAAATCTTTTTTTTGTCAACTAAAGATAAAACAAATTCTACATATCTTTCAGAACTGTCAAATATTTTATTGAAAGTCCCTATCTTGTTCATTGTGGGAATTTTGTTTTTAATTTCTTTTGTTGATGTTTGAAAGTAAAGATTCTCTACTTCCAAGGCTTTATTATCACTTAAATAGCACGCATCAGAATCTAAAAATATGAGCCCAATTCTATTGGGAGGCATGTGAGAACCTGTAACCATTACCCCTCCAACAGACTTTAATTCCTGAAGTTTTAAACTGAGTGCCGGCGTTGGTAATACTCCGCAATCCAAAACATCTAAGCCAACTGACTGCAAACCTGCAGAAATTGCATGTATGAGCATTTCTGCACCAAACCGTGTGTCTCTCCCCAATACTACTGTTCCTTTGAAATCTAACCATTCTCCAAAAGCTATGGAAAGTTCTAAAGCCAGATTGGGCGAAATTTCCTTATTGGTTTCACCTCTAATACCGGAAGTTCCGAATAATTTGGTTTTTAAAGAATTCATCTCTTTTTAAGCAGGTTTAATAAATATACTATTTGGATAATATGTTTTTTAAAATCGTGTTGAACTATTCTATCAATCAACATTTTTTTAGGATTTCGGAGAACCCGCTATTACACCTGTCTCTTCACCCTCACCTGGCCAGGGATCGGATAAGTTCCAAGCCGCATCGAAAGTACCGATTTGATACTGAGTTCCTCGCAGAAAGAGCCAACGCATTTTATCTCGCTCATAGTGAGTACTTTGTTCTCCGTATTCGTTGATGGCTTCCTCAGTAACGGCCCTGATTTTCTCATGAAACGGATCAATCCATTGTTCAATCCATTCAACTTGTAATTCAGAAAGACCAGTTGGCTTTTCAAGCATGTAACGTTCACCGAAAGTATGAGAGAAGGCATCACAAACGTACGTGGCACAACAAATATCTCCAAAAGTACCTTCGTAGGCAGTCCTTATCCAGAAATTGATTATTCCATCCCGCCAAGGTCTGGCTGCCCAGCGTGTTTTAGCAAAATCACCGACTCGCTCAAGCATTCGCAACTCGACCCTGGTCTCACCGGACCGTATCTTGTATTCCCGTTGTAGTTCCTCCCATTTATTATGTGGAGGCACCTTCGGGAAAGCGATCTCTGCAATATTAGTACTGAGATATGGCAGGTCCTGGATGAGCCAGTATTCGAAACGCTCATCTGAGAGATCCCCCGCGAACATAGCTTCAATCCATGGATGGTGTAAATAGCTCTCCCATACCGGGCCGGCAAATGATTTACATTCTTCAATAAATTTCATGGTTGTTTCTCCTTATTAGGTTGGAATATTGTCAATGAGTTTTCCTGCGGCATAAATCATTTCAATCTGGTGGGGCAACACTTATATTCCCCATGACCAGATAATGAAGGCTGGAAAGGGTTTTCAACTCCTGTGTTTATTCCAGACAATTTCTCAATTACAGCCAGTCCACAGAATGGCACATGGGCAGGAGAATACCCACCATCATGTGTCATTGTGACTTTTACTTCACATAATTCGCCAGCAGCTTATTTCACCATTTTTGTCATCTTTCGAAAATTTTTTCTATCACAGAGCATACGCGCCAAAAGATCCATTTCAAACAAAACCAGTTGCCATCTGTCTTCACTTCTGTAGGCTGTTTAAACTATCTACATGTTTTATATTCACTGAAAAAAATCCTACTTTTGAAATAAATTAGCACCCACTTTATCAAATATTTCGGAGAACACAAACAATTAATTCTAAAGCAATAAAGACGTTAGTAAATTGTTGATCTGTTTGTCGCTATTAATAAAATCACTTAAAACAGGCAAGTGATCTAAAGAGAAACTTAGAATTCCAAGTTTTACTATATTTAAATATAATTATATTATTTTAATTATTTAACAAAGTAATACTTATATAATTGTTGCCTTCCCATTCCTAACAGTAACACATGTGTAAAAATAATTATTATTTTACAAAAAAACTTGACACAATCTAAGTCAACTGATAGGATTCAATAAATTCATCAAAATAAGCCATAAAGCTCAGTTTTTGGAAAGGAGGTGTGGCATGTGAAACCATATTCATATATTTACAAAAGGGAATAATTTTCTTGAGTTGAAAACACAAAATTTCAAGAAAATATAATTTGAATTTGAATTTGTAACTTAGAAACATGGAGTGATGTTATGACAGCCATTTCTTTTAAAACTTACAATGTTCCAACCACCTTTGTTTATGCTCTAATTCCAGCAGCGGTTGCTCTCAATGTGGTCGGTTCTTTTATTAATCACACTTTAAAGCTTCCAATGTTCCTCGATATGATTGGAACTGCCGTTGTGGCCATCACAATCGGCCCTTGGTGGGGAGTTCTTGCTGGTATAATGACGAACACAACCCTGGGGTTTCTGACTGGCCCCATCAGCTTGCCATTTGCAGCTTGTAATGCAATCGGCGCATTAGTTTGGGGCTATGGAGTTCGCTGGGGTTTTGGAAAAACATTTACAAGATTTTTTTTACTTTCCCTTCTTGTTGCACTAGCAGTAACTCTCATGGCTGTACCAATTTACGTTTTTGTTTTTGGTGGAGCTACAGGACATTTTTCTGACGTGATGACGGCATCATTATTAGGCATGGGTCAAAGACTTGGTGTTGCAGTGTTCTCAAGTAATATAATTGTTTCATTAGCAGACAAGATTATATCTTCGTTTATAGCTTTGGCTGTAATCGAAGCTTTACCTCCTGCATTAACGGCACATCTTGACATTGTCAAAGCACCAAAACTGCAGCTGGTTTTATGGATTGCCTTGGCCACTGTGCTATCAGTGGGAATTGCCATATTTGTTACGACTGCCGGTTAACAACATACTTTCATTTAATTTATTTAGCTAAATAATTGGAGTTAGATTATGCAAATCGTTTTAACAATTATCTCAGTGATCGTTATAATAATTTCTTTTCTTTACATGCGAAAAGCGGCGGCTTCTGGTGCAGCCGAAAACTCAAAAACAGTGGGATTTGTGGACGCTGTCGGTTGGGGTATAATGTCTCTGGGAGTCATTATGCTCTTCATGCCATGGGCTGCGGGTGCACTTGAAAAGTTGACGTGGGTGAAAGGTGATCAATTTGGAATTTTGATGAGTGGAAGCTATGTAATTGGGGTCCTCGTTTTTATTTCCGGATTAGCTCTTGCCCTCACGTCAGGACAAGAAGATGGAGAATAATTGAGATCCGCTGATTCAATTAAGAATCTCATTAAACCAGTTAGCTGCCATTAAAAGCTGCTTCTGTTCATGATCAAACAGGAATGAACGGGTTTAGGTTGTTTCGACCAAGACTCGTTCTTTCTTTTTTATGGTCTTTATTCTACTTCTTCTACAAAAGTTTGAGTTGTTTTTTACTCACAATGAGGACTATTGTTGTCCCGTTTACCATCAAGAAAAGTTACGCCACCAATGACTAAAGAAATAATTCGAATAGAAAATCTAACATATCAGTATGCCCATACTGATAAACCAGCATTGGTTGATATTAATCTCAGCATTAAAAAAGGTGAATACATCGCAATAATTGGTCCTTGTGGTGCAGGTAAAACTTCTCTCGCTCTCTCATTGAATGGGATTGTTCCCCACATGACTGTAGGTGAGATGAGAGGTAAGGTTTTTGTAGATGGTATTGATACAACCCAAACCCAAGTCAGAGATTTGGCACACATTGTTGGAATGGTATTTGACAATCCTGAATATCAGCTCTCACAATCTACTGTACTGTCTGAAATGGCAATTGGTCTTGAAAATATAGGTATTCCACGAGACGAAATGCTAAAACGGATTGCGGAAGCATTGGAGATTGTAGGTTTAAGTGGACTAGAAGAAAGATCCCCTATGGCGTTGTCCGGTGGTCAGCAACAACGATTAGCTATTGCCGCGGCTTTATCAATGTACCCAAAGGTTTTGGTATTAGACGAGCCAACATCCAATCTCGATCCAATGGGTAAAGAAGAAGTATTTGCTGTAGCTGCACGATTGAATCAAGAAAAACAGATGACTATTGTTATCGTTGAACATGAAGTTGAGGTTATAGCCAGCTATGCAGATAGGGTGATAGTTCTTGATAAAGGACAAATAGTGAATTCAGGAAATGTCAATGATATATTTTCAGAAATTGACTCTTTAGATAGTATTGGCGTTAGACCACCTCAAGTTACTGCTATTGCGTCTGGGCTTGAAAAAAAAGGGTATCATTTCAAAAATCTTCCAGTAACACTCGATGGAGCTGAAGCCACTTTTTCCGACTGGTTGAAGCAGGACAAGGCTTGAGCATGAGTAATATCATTGAGTGTATTAATTTATCACATGTATATCCTGAAGGTTTTACTGCAATAAAAGGAATAAACCTTAAAGTCAAAGAGGGAGAAGTTGTAGCGATTTTAGGCCAGAATGGCTCAGGCAAAACTACCCTTGTCAAACATTTCAATGGCCTGCTTAAGCCAACAAATGGAACTGTTTCAATTAGAGGAAACGACACTGCTAAACAAACTGTTTTTAACTTATCCAGCCACGCAGGCTATGTTTTCCAGAATCCAAACCATCAGCTTTTTGCAACTTCAGTTTTGGCTGAATTGGAGTTTGGCCCAAAAAACCAGGGTTTGGCAAATGATGAAATCGAAGCAAGGGTTGAAGAGGCTACCGATTTCTTTGAACTAAATACAATCATTAATGAACACCCTCTTCGCCTTAGCTTTCCACTAAGAAAAATTGTAGCTATGGCCTCGATCTATGCAATGCAGCCTTCGATCTTCATACTTGATGAGCCTACTACGGCACAAGATCATGGAGGATCAGAAAAAGTACGAAAATTTTTGCGGAAACTCCAAGATGATGGAAAAACTGTCATTCTTGTAACTCATGATATGCCTTTAGTAGCAGAAGTTGCTGACAGAGTGATAGCTATGTGGTCTTCGGAAATAATCAGTGCAGCAAATCCTAGAGAGTTTTTCTTAGATTTAAATACTTTGGATAAAACTAAACTTCAGCAACCGCAAGCAACTGCCTTGTCCCATCGTTTACAGAAACGAGTTTTGAATGAAGGGATAACTCTGACTGTCCAAGAAACTATCAAAGCTTTTGAAAAGGTTGTAAACCAAAAGATAAATTAAAAATGGCTGGCGAAGTAATAATACCTGTAGCATACGTAAGTGGTACATCTTGGTTTCATAAACTACACCCGATTCCTAAATTGATCTGGGCAATTGGCGCCCTTGTTTTGGCTTTTTCAACTAGGAATCCTTTATTCCTGTCGTGTTTTTTTCTCTTTGGGTTCCTTTTAATCATTCTTGCTGGCATCCTCAAAAACTATTTCAAATTACTATTAATCCTACTTCCAATTTCATTGTCTTTCATAGTTCTGCAGTCACTTGCTCCTGCCTTCCCCAGGCCATGGATATCAATTGGAGAGTTAGGCCCATTCACTCTTTATCAGGAAGGCATTTACAGCGGAATTTCACTTTTCCTCAGATGTTTGGCCGCTGTTAATTTTGCGTCACTAATGATACTCACTACTCACCCCAGTGACCTTTTTACTGCACTGCATAGAATAGGGATGCCGCATCATGCTAATTTCATGGTTTCAACAAGTTTACAATTGATACCTATAGTACAAAGAGAGTTCATCATCATTATGAGTGCTCAACGTTCACGAGGTATGAAAGCTACCGGTTTTAGTTCAGCAATCCCATGTATTGTACCAGTTTTTGCAGGAACGATAGAACGCATCCAACAATTATCTTTGAGTCTTGCTTCGCGGGCTTTCGGTTCCAAGGGTTTAAAAACCAATATTCGTGAAATTGAAGCTTCTTTAAAAGATTATGTTGCAGGAATAATAGGATTGGGTTTCACAATAGCAGGGACATGGTACCTAATATATTATCGTGTCCAATTAGATTGGAGTGAGGAAGCCTTATTACCTAATTGGTTTTCCAAAGTACTAGTTGTGGGATCTGCACTAATTTTCATAGGTACTATATTACATTTCTGGCGAAAGGCAAAAGGATGAATATTAGTACACAACAGAATGATTCTGCACTTTATCACATTGGCTGCCACCCCGGAGAGGTTGGCCGTTACGTACTGTTACCTGGTGATCCAGGTCGTGTTTCAATGATAGCTGAACTCTTAGATGAGCCAAAAAAGATTGCACATAATCGAGAATACCTGACTTATACTGGGAAACTTTTTGGTGAAAAAGTATCTGTCACTTCAACAGGAATGGGATGCCCTTCAACTGCAATTGCGATAGAAGAATTAAAAATGGGTGGAGCTGACACTTTTATCCGTGTTGGCACATCTGGAAAAATGCAGAAATTTATTGAGCCCGGTGATTTAATAATTGCCTGGGGTGCTATCCGTGACGAATATACTTCTCAACAATATGTACCTCTAGAATTTCCTGCAGTTGCAGACCTTGATGTAACACTTGCTTTAAGGCAGGCTGCAAGGAATATTAAGGTGCGTCATCACATTGGCATGACACATACCAAAGACTCTTTTTATGGTCAACACGAACCTGAACGTATGCCAGTTTCAGTCAAGCTACAAGATAGATGGAAAGCATGGATCAAGGGAGGTACCTTGTGTTCGGAAATGGAAGCATCCACTATTTTTGTCGTCTCGAGTTTTTTGAAATGCAGAGCAGGAGGCATAATGCTTGCTGGAGGAGCTGGTGAAGATCTCAATATTTTGCTTAAAACAACGATTTCTGGCCTGAAGATTTTGATAGAACAGGATCAGAAGAAACTGGGATAATAATTATTCCTGCATTTGTTTTTCTTGTTAATGAACTTATCATATTATATGGGGCTGCTGTTGAGGATCCTTATGTCAGAATAGTTTGGACTTCAAACAGGAAAGAAATAATCACAATAGTTTAGACCAGAATATCCATGTCTATCACTGAATTACAATACCACATTAAATTGCGAAAAGGTGATGTTGGAAGATACGTACTTCTACCTGGTGACCCCGGTAGAGTACCACTGATTGCTTCCTATTTAACTGATGCACACAAAATAGCAGAAAACAGAGAGCATCAAACTTTTACAGGTACACTGGACGGTGTTCCTGTTTCAGTAACCTCAACAGGAATCGGTGGTCCTTCCACTGCAATTGCAGTGGAAGAGCTTGCAAAGGCAGGTGCAGACACATTTATACGAGTAGGAACATCCGGAAAAATGCAGGATTATATGTCTTCAGGAGATCTAATTGTAGTATCTGCAGCAGTACGTGATGAAGGCACAGCACTTCACTACATGCCAATGGCTTTTTCTGCAGTTGCTGACCTTGATGTTGTTAATTGTCTCAGAAATGCCTGTGAGGTATTAGCTGCTCCTTACCATGTCGGTATTTCACACTCTAAAGACTCTTTTTATGGAGAAGTTGAACCTGAAAGGATGCCCATGGCAAACTTACTCAAGGAACGTTGGCAAGCTTGGGTTAAATGTGGAGCCTTATGCTCAGAAATGGAAGCAGCGGCATTGTATGTGATCGCGCGGACACTTGGAATTCGTGCAGGTGGACTTATGATTGCCCACGGAACTGATAATAGCCTTGAGCTTCTTTGTAAAACTGCAGTTGAAAGTGTTCGTCAATTGATCCGTCTTGATAGTAATTAATCATATATTTTAAACCTGTAAACTCAATGGTTATAACATGACAACATTTAGCAGAAAGATAATAGCACAAGCAAATAAATACTTGCAAATTCAATTAAAATCGAATTTTCTGGTTGGCATCACAGAGGGGACTCTGGAAGAAAAGAGATTTAATTATTGGCTGAAGGTAGATTACCCATACTTGATTAATTTTTTAAAGGTCATTTCCATTGGTAAGGCAAAAGCTGAGGATGAGGAAGATTATAGCGCAATGATGCATCATGCTCAGGGTGTAGATGATGAAATGTTAGATCACCAAAAACACGCTAAAAACAACGACCTGTCATTAAAAGACCTTAGTAATCCAAACGCAATGGGACCTTTAAAATATTCATATACCAGGCATCAGTTGAGTACAGCTTATTCTGGAGACATTGGAGACCTGCAAGCGAGTATGTTATCCTGTATGTGGAGTTATCAGCATCTAGCAAGAGAAATCAAAAATAAATACAACAAACAAAATAACCCATACACTAAATGGATTGCATATCATTCAGATGAAAAACATTTAGAGAGCTTTGAGTTAGCCTGTAATTTAATTGATAGAAAAGCAGAAAAGTATGGAATTTTTGCGCAAGAAAGAATGAAAAATATTTTTTTTATTAGTGTTTACCACGAAACAGCTTTATGGGAAGAATATTATAATATGACAACATGGGATGATTTATATTGAAGGTAAGTTATTATTTCAAAAACGTCTTTATAAACTCTTTGTGACAAAACTTACATTTAAATCGAGATGTCTTCGTACCAAAGTTCCTCATTATTTTGAATAAAATGTTTCATCATTAACTTGCATTGATCTAAATTTAAATTTATTAATTCGATATTATTATCCACTAAAAAGTCTTCACAAAATGTTGTTGCCTCTGTGGTTTCATTTTCCCCTATGATTACTAGGGGTATTTTGTAGTGTACTATTGTCCCACTGCACATAATGCATGGTGAAAGAGTTGTGTATATTATACACTCTCTATAAAACCTCGCGTCCTGTCTGCCTACGTTTTGCAACGCATCCATCTCACCATGTAATAAAGGATTCCCTTTTTGTACACGTTGATTGTGACCACGTCCAACTATTTGATTGTTATGGACTAGAATAGAACCTATAGGAATTCCACCTTCTTCTAATCCAATTTCAGCCTCATTAATAGCTTCTTTCATAAATTTAATATGATCCATATTTGTGATATCGGTTTTTTTCATTATTAGTCCATAATTATTCCTTAATCCAAAAAGTCCTTTGAATTACAGGAATGGCCACGTTTATAGCATTGCATTATATTTTTTACATTTTTATTATTTATATTATCAATTATTAATTTTTTCTCAATCTTTTCTTTTACCAAACTTTAGTATGTAAACAAAATAACAAATATATTGGCAATTAACCTGCATAATACTTTATCAGACATGGGTAATATCCTTTGCAATTGCTACCTTTTCATCTTCCAATCTGTCAGTAATAGCAGATAGTTACTCTGTTTTAATTTTAGCCAGGTTCTGCTTATAGTTTCGTTGGGACTGTGAATGCTTTTACTGTAACATAAAAATCATTTGTGACTCTTCAATCTGAACAAAGCGATAATAGTTTCCTCCCGATTCTAACATCGTCACAGGTATATTTATGCCTAGTTTCACTTTCAATGAATAACTAACAACTACATTATTAATTGTTTAAAGAAATCTCCCTTTAAATACTAATACTTCACCACAAGTTCATTCACATCATCCTCTGTAAGCAACCTCCCTCAACAATTCTTTACAGTTAGACACCATCCCAGTAAAATCCCCAATTCTTGTAAAACATTGTTGCATGGATATTTTTCTTTGGGAAGTGTCTCTGTCTCAGAATAACAATAGATGGTTGTACCCAGTAGGGGTTGGGATGAAATATATAGTTCTTGATGCCCGTTCTGTGACCCCATTCTCATCACTAAGCTTTTTTAAACTGTTCTTCATCCATATAATATAAGACGTATAACATCGATAAGGTATTGAGGTATTCACTGAGGATATAGTATCTGTTTCATGGAGCAATTGATGATTATGCAGCTGAAGAGATTTTCATGCATCACATCATCCACAAAGTTATGAAAATTGACTATTTTGCATATAAATGTAAAATATAATGCGTCTATAAAAAGGATATTGGCAGATAGAAATATTTGGATAAATTTTCAAACTATGATGGATTGATTTTAAGGTATAGTTCAAGAAATTAAAATAATAAATACTTGTTCCAATTTCGTTCCACAAAGAGTTAAATAACTAGGATAAGCTGAGGGAAAAAAGAGAGTGATAAAAGCAATAGAATGCTCATATTATTATTTTTTGTTATCTTTATTGTCCCAGCCATTGAGACTTAAAATCCGTTAAGGCTGCAAGGTCTTCGTAGGTTTGAATCCCTCTCACTCCGCCAGATTTTTTAATCAAATGCCTTTCGTAATTATCCACTAATAATCTGTAAAAAAATGCATATTCAGGACAGGTATGTCCCATCAAAAATTTTAAAAGATAAAATCATATGGAACTCAAGGATAAAGTAGTTATTGTTACAGGGTCGGCCCAGGGTTTGGGACGTCAATTTGCACTGGATTGTGCAGCAAACGGAATGAAAGTCGCACTTGCAGATATTGACGCGGATGCACTGGAAAAAACACGTACGGATTGTGAAGACAAAGGTGTTGAAGCACGCGGTTACGAATTAAATGTGACAGAAGAATCCGCCGTTGAGAATGTTTATTCACGTGTAGTCAGTGATTTTGGGACACTGGACGCAAGCATCAATAATGCAGGCATTTTACGGGACAGTCTTCTGATCAAGGTCAAGGACGGAGAAATAAGAAAATTTCCACTTTCCAAATGGCAGGCAGTAATAGATACAAACCTGACAGGTGTATTTCTTTGTGGACGTGAAGCAGCAGCGAAATTTGTTGAACTGAAAAAACCTGGTGTGATCATCAATATTGCCAGCGTTGCTCGCTCCGGAAATTATGGGCAGAGTAACTATTCTGCAGCAAAAGCGGGCGTTTCTGCAATGACTGTTCTCTGGGCACAGGAACTGGCGCAGTACGGAATCAGGGTTGCAGGTATTGCTCCCGGGTTCACTGCTACTGAAATGGTGGTCTCTTTAAGGGACGACATCAAAGAAAAATTCACCAATAGTATTCCGCTGCGGAGATTTGCGGATACGAGTGAAATGTCTGATGGTGCGCTCTTCATCCTCAAAAATGAATACTACACAGGACGTATGCTGGAAATCGACGGC
>Ga0308010_1000758_pt1 | contig 19510 bp, 29 predicted proteins | sample Neamet129_FD_202368 | JGI IMG/M metagenome (GOLD analysis project Ga0308010, IMG submission 202368) | Marine microbial communities from water near the shore, Antarctic Ocean - #129 | ecosystem: Environmental > Aquatic > Marine > Unclassified | place: Southern Ocean | collected 2014-07-24 | reverse complement strand
TTTTATAACATTACCCATTATCAATAAAATGATGTTGCCTCCTCCCTCAGAAATAGTTGAAATAAATCCAAACAAAGTGACCACCTACATACCTCCCAATATAGATATCACTACTCCAGCTCATTATATTGAACAGCACCGTTTACCTACCTTATTTTTAGGGTTGCTCGGCGTATACTATCTTTTGGATTATATGGCCGGTGAAAAGCCTATTGGGCTCAATACTATTAATTTTATTTTTTTAGTCGCCGGGCTTTTGCTTCATAAATCATCTGCATCATATCTGTCTGCACTTAGTGAGGCGGTTAAAGGTCTATCTGGGATAGTTTTACAGTTCCCGTTATATGCAGGAATTATGGGAATGATGGTTGGCTCTGGAATAGCCGTATCTATGTCAGAATGGTTTGTTAGTGTGTCTAATGCTGACACTTTCACGCTTTTAACTTTTTTAAGTGCGGGACTGGTTAATGTTTTTGTTCCTTCAGGAGGAGGACAATGGGCTATTCAGGCTCCTATTGTAATTCCTGCTGCCGAATCATTAGGGGTTCCTCTAAATCAAGCGGCTATGGCTGTAGCATTTGGGGACGCATGGACTAATATGATTCAACCACTATGGGCATTACCTTTACTAGGTATAGCTGGACTAAAAATCAAAGATATAATGGGTTACTGTACGGTAGCATTAATATGGTCAGGCATAGTATTTATACTAGGTATGATATTATTATTCTAAAAAAATTCCTAAGCAAGAGTTATACTTAAACATGAAAAATTATTTATTTTACGCATTTTTTTCAATCATCAGCCTACCAGTAAATGCGGGGATGATTACTTTTTTAAATGATAAAGATGGACATACAAATTGGCAACACTTAGCCAACTGGTCTGGCGGAATATTTATCATCCTTTTATCAATCACCGCTATGCTGCTTTTTTTTAGTCGAAGACAAGCCCACCAATCTAATGTTGCGCTAAAAGAAATTCGCACTCAACTTGAGGAGCGGGTACTAGAAAGAACGGCCACTCTAGATCAGTACAATCAGTTGTTAAAGGATTCTAATAGGCTCTTAGAGGGAGAGATCACTCAACATAAGACGACAACAGATCGTCTACGCTCGTCAGAATCTTATATAGCTGATATTTTAAGTTCTATGCCACTTATGCTTATCAGTCTAAACAAGCATGGAAAAATAACTCGATGGAATCAAAAGACTGAGTCTATTACTGGAATAAGTTCAGCGCAGGCACTTGGAAAGGACCTTTGGAAAACTTATCCGGCTATAACCATCACTCCGGCTCAAATAGATCATGTGCAAACGCAAAATCAAGCCGAAACAATCAAACATAGCCAGAGAGGACAATATCACTTTGATATAACTATCTACCCTTTAAGGGAGCAAGAAGAAACCGGTGTAGTTATCCTAATAGATGACGTTACAGAAAACATTCTGACTGCCAACATGCTTGTACAAAGAGACAAGATGTCCTCTATGGGAGAGCTGGCCTCTACGATGGCGCATGATATCAATTTTCCTCTGCAGTGTATTATTGAAGACTTAAATATTGGTATAGATAGTCTAAAAAAATTAGAAAATTCAGAAGAAAAAGATGTAAAAGAACTTCAAAATAAACTAATAGAGGCAAGCCAAAGAGGTAAGCAAGTTAGCGCAATTATCAACAACCTCTTAGATTTTTCTATAAGTCGAGGGGGCAAAAAGCAACCAGGCGATATCCCTGAAATTATCAGCGAAACACTTGATCTAGCTAAGAAGGTAATAACTTCTCCTTCAGGTTTAAAATTTGGTGATATTAAGGTTGAGTGTGAATTTGAGAAAAATATTCCTCAAATACCTTTATTTTCTTCAGAAATAAAGCAAGTAATGTTGAGTCTATTCAGACATGCTTGCTATGCTATCAGCGAAGTCATAATTGATAAATCTGAGCCTGCAATAAGGATCAAGGTAATGGAATGCTACGAAGCATTATGGATTAAAATACAACACAATGGTCTAGGTGTAAGCAAAGAAGAGCAACAATTTATATTTGAACCTTTCTTTACCAATCAATCAACAAGCTCTAACTATGATTCTGCAAAGCGCTTATCTTTCTCATACTTCATTATCACAGAACAACATCGTGGCCAACTGGCGATAACTTCTGATATGGATGTAGGTACCACATTCCATATTCAGCTCCCTCTTTCCTAAAATCAACTAAAGATTAAACCTCTTCTTGTTGCTCTTCATCCAGCTCAACAGCTTCAATTTCTGGTCGGTCGATAAGTCCAACATAAGCCATTGGAGCGGCATCTCCAGACCTGAAGCCACATTTTAAAATACTGATATAACCGCCAGGTCGATCCTGATATCTAGTACCCAAATCTGTAAAAAGTTTACCTACAGCTGCTTTATCCTGCAATCGACTATAAGCTAGTCTTCGATTAGCTACACTATCAACTTTGGCTAAAGTGATCAAAGGTTCGGCAACTCTTCGCAACTCCTTAGCTTTTGGTAGAGTAGTTTTTATAAACTCATGCTCGATCAAAGATGTAACCATGTTACGGAACATAGCTCTTCGATGTGTACCTGTGCGACTTAATTTTCTGCCACTCTTACGATGACGCATGGTTTTATTTCCTTAAAAATGTTGCTATCTCAGCAATAACTTTTTACCTTCAAACTGATTGTCTGAAGGCGGTTTGAAAAATTAAACTTCTTCGGTTTCTGTCTCAGCTTCTGAACGAATACTTGCAGGAGGCCAATTCTCAATTCTCTGACCTAATGATAGATCCCTTGAAGCCAATACATCTTTAATTTCAGTTAAAGATTTTTTTCCCAAATTAGGCGTTTTCAGTAACTCAACTTCTAAACGCTGAACTAGATCACCAATATAATAGATATTCTCTGCCTTTAAGCAATTCGCAGAACGCACAGTAAGCTCAAGGTCGTCTACTGGACGGAGAAGAATAGGATCAACAAGATCTTCCTCTTCTTCTGGTTCTGCTGCACTTTCGCTTTGAAGATCTACAAAGACAGCAAGCTGCTGTTGCAAAATTGTTGCTGCCCTACGAATAGACTCTTCTGGATCAATTGTTCCATCAGTTTCAATGTCTAATACTAGCTTGTCTAGGTCAGTGCGTTGCTCAACACGAGCACTTTCAACAACATATGAAACTCGTTTAACAGGAGTAAATGTTGCATCTAATGGTAGGCGACCAATTGTATGGCTTTCATCGGAATCTGCTGGACGAAGGTTAGATGGCAGATATCCTCTTCCTTTCATCACATGCAACTTCATATTAAGCTTGGCGCTACCTGTTATATTTGCAATCACGTGCTCGGGATTTGTGATTTCACATGTACTATCAACTGAAATATCTCCAGCAGTGACGACGCCTTTACCTTTTTTAGTAAGAGTTAGAGTAACCTCGTCCTTTTCATGTAATATTATAGCGACGCCTTTAAGATTAAGAAGGATCTCAATAACGTCTTCTTGTACGCCCTGTAAACTACTATATTCATGAAGTACACCATCAATTTCTACCTCAACAATAGCGGAACCGGCCATTGAAGATAACAATATACGACGTAGAGCATTCCCTAGAGTATGCCCGAAACCACGCTCAAGTGGCTCAAGAGTAACTTTCGATTGTGTTGAGCTTATTTCGGTTACATCGATAGTTCGTGGTGTCAAAAATTCATTTACTGATGTGTGCATATGCCTATCTGCCTCGTATCAAATAACTGTATTAGAATTACTGTTAACTCTACTTAGAGTACAGCTCTACGATTAAATTTTCGTTAATTTCAGAAGGAAGCTCACTACGATCAGGGTAACGCTTTAACGTACCTGACATCGCGCTAGTATCTACTTCAACCCAATCAATACTAGTCCGCTGTCCTGAAATCTGAAGTGCTGCTTGAATGCGTAATTGTGTTTTCGACTTTTCACGAATGCTGACAATGTCATTTTCTAGCACTCGGTATGAAGCAATATTAACTTTTTTTCCATTCACTAAAATTGCATTATGTGCGACTAGTTGTCTAGATTCAGAGCGTGTTGAGCCAAACCCCATACGATAAACAACATTATCTAGGCGTTGCTCAAGAAGTCTCAGTAGAGTCTCTCCGGTTGCACCTTTGATTATGGCAGCTTCTTTGTAGTAATTACGAAACTGCTTTTCAAGAACGCCATACGTACGACGTACTTTTTGTTTTTCGCGCAACTGCACGCCATAATCGGATAAACGACCACGACGAGCCCCATGTTGTCCAGGGACACTGTCCGCATGACACTTTGACTCAAGTGGTCTTATCCCGCTTTTTAAAAACAAATCTGTGCCTTCACGACGAGAAAGCTTACATGTAGGTCCTAAATATCTTGCCATATTCTTACTACCCTCGTTATACGCGACGTTTTTTTGGCGGACGACATCCGTTATGTGGTATGGGTGTTACGTCGGTAATATTTGTAATTTTATATCCTGCATTGTTTAGAGCTCGCACAGCTGACTCTCGTCCTGGTCCTGGCCCTTTAACTTGTACATCAAGATTCTTTAAACCAAATTCTTGAGCTGCCTCGCTGGCACGCTCAGCTGCAACCTGCGCAGCAAAGGGAGTGCTTTTTCTAGACCCTCTAAATCCAGACCCACCAGATGTTGCCCAGCTTAATGTGTTTCCTTGGCGATCTGTAATCGTAACAATAGTATTATTAAAAGAAGCGTGTATATGTGCTATGCCATCCACTACTGTTTTTTTTACTTTCTTTCTGGTATTTTTTTTCTCTGGGATTGCCATACTTATAATTTCCTATCGCTTAATTGGCTTGCGTGGACCTTTGCGGGTTCGCGCATTAGTTTTAGTACGCTGTCCGCGCAACGGTAAGCCTCGACGATGACGAAGACCACGGTAACATCCAAGGTCCATCAAGCGCTTAATATTCATACTGACTTCTCGACGCAAATCACCCTCAACGGTATGCTCTCCGACAGCCTCTCGAATTGAGTCTATCTGCGTTTCTTTTAAATCAGAAATTTTTATATTTTCAGCAATACCTGCGCTAGCACATATAGCTTTAGCGGCACTACGTCCAAGTCCGAAAACATACGTGAGAGAAATCACTGCATGTTTATTATCTGGTATGTTGACTCCGGCAATACGGGCCATCTGTTCACTCCACTTTAATTTTCGTTTTCAACTTCACTCTTAAGTAGCTTCAGTTATGAAGCACCCCATAAAAAAAGGGGGCAAGAGGATAGCTTTGCTTGTGTTAAAAATCAATAACTCTATTTAATTAACCTTGGCGCTGTTTATGGCGCGGCTCAACACTACAAATAACTCGTAGTACGTTTTTACGCTTAATTATCTTACAATTACGGCAAACTTTTTTTACTGATGCACGCACTTTCATAACAAATCCTCTGTTCTGATCAACGGCTCTTACCGCCATATCCTTTAAGGTTAGACTTCTTCATCAAAGAAGAATACTGGTTGGACATTAAATGTGACTGCACTTGAGACATAAAATCCATTGTTACAACTACTGCAATCAACAAAGACGTGCCACCAAGATAAAATGGAACATTTAAATATACGTTTAAAAATTGAGGCAAAAGGCATACTGCAGTCATGTAGAGACCACCCACCAATGTTAACCTAGTCATAACTCCATCGATATATTTTGCTGTTTGTTCCCCTGGCCTTATCCCTGGTAAAAATCCATTTCCACGCTTTAAATTATCTGACATTTCACGTGGATTAAACATTAATGCTGAGTAGAAGAAACAGAAGAAAATAATTAGCCCAGAAAATAGAAGTATATGTAATGGTTGGCCTGGGCCTATAAATAATGCAACCTCTTGGAGCCAGTCTGCTGAACCAGCACCTTGGCCAAACCATTGTGCTATCGATGCTGGAAATAACAATAAGCTACTTGCAAATATTGCGGGTATAACGCCGGCCATATTTACTTTTAATGGAAGATGGCTAGCTTGCGCTGTTCCTCGCCCTGGTTGGCGTTGAGCATAATTTACTGTGATTCGTCGCTGTCCGCGCTCAATAAACACAACAAAATAAACGACGGCAACTGCTAGAATCCCAACTAATAATAGCGCTAAAACGTGAAGCTCACCTTGGCGTGATGACTCGAGTGCTTGCCCAATAGCTGAAGGAATGCCTGCTACAATACCAGCAAAAATAAGCATTGATATTCCATTACCAACCCCTCTTTCGGTAATTTGCTCTCCTAACCACATCAAAAATACAGCGCCAGTAACTAAAGAAACAACTGCAATAAAATGAAAACTAAAATCTACGGTGTAAGCAAGACCTTGGCCAGCCAACCCGACAGACATACCTATAGCCTGAAGAGTAGCTAGCAGAACTGTTCCATAACGAGTGTACTGATTTATTGTTCGACGACCAGAATCGCCTTGTTTCTTAAGCTGCTCTAATTGAGGAACAACTGCCGACATCAACTGCATTATAATAGAGGCTGATATATATGGCATAATTCCTAACGCCAAAATACTCATACGCTCCAGAGCGCCGCCAGAAAACATATTAAACATACCAACAATTGTTCCTTGGTTTTGTCCAAATAATTCAGACAAACGAGCAGGATCAATTCCAGGGACTGGTATGTGAGTGCCAATTCGATAAATAACAAGAGCTATAAACACAAAGCGTAATCGAGCCCAAAGCTCGCCTAAGCCCTTTGAATTTCCTTGTTGTTGTAGCCCAGCCTTAGTCATGAAATTCTACTCTTCTACTTTGCCGCCAGCAGCTTCAATAGCTGCCTGTGCACCTTTAGTAGCCTTAATACCTTTCAAGGTTACAGATTGAATTAGTTCTCCGGAAAGAAATACTTTTACTCGAGTTATATTACTATTTATTAAACCTGCATTCCGCAAAGATTCTATATCCACAGTCTCGCCATCTATAAGATTAAGCTCACTTAATCTTATTTCAGACGTCACACGAGATATTCTCGACGTGAAGCCATACTTAGGTAGGCGTTTCTGCAGTGGCATTTGACCGCCCTCAAAACCCGGACGAACACTACCACCAGAACGTGATTTTTGTCCTTTGTGGCCTCGACCAGCAGTTTTTCCCATACCACTACCAATGCCACGACCGACACGCTTGGCTTCTTTATTTCTACCTGGAGCAGGACTAAGCGTATTGAGACGCATATTATTCCCCTTGAACCTTAACTAAATGGTGAACTGTATTTATCATACCGCGAACCGAAGCTGTATCTTCTACTTCTACAGTATGGTTAATTCGACGTAAACCTAGGCCTGTAACACATGCTTTATGTGCTGCTATTCGACCATTTGTGCTACGAATCTGAGTAACTTTAATTATTTTTGTTTTTGCCATGGTAACGATCAACCTTAGTTCAGAATTTCTTCAATAGTCTTGCCGCGTTTATCTGCAATATTTGCAGGCGAGCTCATTTGTTGCAAAGCCTTAAATGTAGCTCTGACGACATTGACTGGATTTGTGGAACCATAGCACTTAGCTAAAACGTTATGAACTCCAGCAATCTCAAGGACAGCTCGCATCGCACCTCCCGCAATTACACCAGTACCATCAGAAGCAGGCTGCATATAAACCTTTGAAGCACCATGATTCGCTTTTACCGCATACTGTATAGTTGTGCCCTTTAAGTCGATATGAATCATATTTCGTCGAGCTGCTTCCATAGCTTTTTGGATAGCCTGAGGTACTTCGCGTGCTTTTCCTCGGCCAAATCCTACTTTTCCATTACCATCACCAACTACTGAAAGTGCAGTAAAGCCGAAAATACGACCACCTTTGACAGTTTTAGCAACTCTATTTACCTGAACGAGCTTTTCTTGCAAACCCTCATCAGATGCTTCTTTTCCTTTTTGATTTCTTGACATATCAATAAAACCTTTAGAATTTTAGACCAGCTTCACGCGCAGCATCAGCAAGAGCTTTGACACGGCCATGATATTTATAACCACTGCGGTCAAATGCTACCGCAGATATACCTGCTTTTTTTGCACGCTCAGCAACCAGAAGACCTACTCCTTTAGCTGCATCAACATTCCCAGTACTACCACTGCGCAATTTGGCGTCTAAAGTAGATGCTGAGGCTAAAACAGTTCCGCCATCTGAAGAAATTACCTGAGCATAAATATGTCTAGGTGTCCTATTAACACACAACCTATTAGCACCTAGCTCACTAATTTTACTTCGAGTACGTAACGCTCGACGCATACGTGATTTTTTCTTATCATTCATATCTCTAACCTACTTTTTCTTAGCTTCTTTTCGACGAACATGCTCATCAGCGTAGCGCACACCTTTTCCTTTATATGGTTCAGGAGGCCTGAAGGCACGAATTTTTGCCGCTACCAACCCAAGCAGCTGTTTATCTGCTGACTTGAGAGTTATATCTGTTTGACTCGGAGTTTCAGCTTCTACTCCGTCAGGTAATATAAACTCAATGGGGTGAGAGAACCCTAAAGACAGATTTAGTTTATTTTTTTGGAGTTGTGCTCGATAACCAACGCCAACCAACTCAAGTTTTTTCTGAAAACCCTCACTAACACCAATCACCATATTGCTTACTAGAGCTCGAGTTGTTCCCGCCATGGCATCAGCAGTTTTACTGTCACCCTTTGGTGAAAAGGTAATAATATTGTCTGCCTTGTTAACCTCAACACCAATATCAATAGGCATAGATAGTGAACTCTTGGAGCCTTTTACAGAAATTCCGTTTGAGTTGATTTCTACTTCAACACCAGAGGGAATATTTATCGGATCATTTGCAATTCTAGACATTTCTATTATCTCTTAGAATACTGTACAGAGTATTTCACCACCAATACCGGCGGCTCGTGCTGCACGGTCTGTCATTACTCCCTTACTTGTAGACACAATAGCTACTCCTAAACCACCACGAATAGATGGTAATTCAGAGGAACCGCAGTATTTACGAAGACCAGGACGACTATAGCGATCAATCTCTTCTATTACGGGTTTACCTTCAAAATATTTTAATTCGATTGCAAGTTGAGGTTTTGTATCCGTCTCAACATCAAAATTTTCAATATACCCTTCACTCTTCAGCACTTCTGCAACTGCAGACTTCAGCGTAGAGGATGGCATAGAAACAACTTTCTTTTCTGCCATCTGCGCATTTCGTATACGAGTTAACATGTCTGCTATTGGATCTTGCATACTCATCAATTATTTCCTCAATTTAGAGACATTTACCAGCTAGCCTTTACTAGACCAGGTACATCACCACGCATTGCAGCTTCACGAAGCTTCATTCGACACAAACCAAACTTGCTATAAACCCCATGAGGTCTGCCAGTTTGTCGACAACGATTTCTCCCGCGACTTGGGCTGGCATTACGTGGTAACTTCTGTAATTTTACCTGAGCCTCCCAACGTTCTTCATCGGAAAGCTTTAGATCAACGATAGCGGCTTTTAACGCTTTACGTTTGTCTGCAAACTTTGCTACGATTTTTGCACGCTTTTTTTCGCGCTCAATCATTGATACTTTAGCCATTTTTACCTCAATCCTTTAGTGGGAAATCAAAAGCCCTCAAAAGAGCTCTTCCTTCATCATTATTTCTAGCAGAAGTAGTAATAGTAATATCCATACCACGCATTGCATCAACTTTATCAAAATCTATTTCAGGAAAAATAATCTGCTCAGTGATGCCCATAGAGAAATTACCATGCCCATCAAAAGCGTTGGCACTAAATCCTCGAAAATCTCTTATTCGCGGAATAGCAATGGAAATCAATCTTTCCAAAAACTCGTACATGCGTTCACTGCGGAGGGTCACCTTACAACCAATAGGCCAGCCTTCACGGACTTTGAATCCTGCGATTGACTTTCTTGCAAGTGTAACAACAGGTTTTTGACCTGCAATTGAAGCCATTTCAGCTACTGCATGCTCTAATACTTTTTTATCGCCTAAAGCTTCACCAACACCCATATTGAGTGTGATCTTTGTGATCTTGGGAACTTCCATAATATTACCCAAGCTAAGATCTTCTTTTAGCTTTTCAACGATTTCATTTTTATATACTTCGTTCAGCCTTGCCATGTTATTTTCCGGTCTAATTTAAGCGTCAACTGCTTCGCCACTAGATTTGAAGACGCGTATTTTTTTATTGTCTTCAAGAATTTTAAATCCTATCCGATCTGCTTTTTCTGAAGTCGGATTGAAAATAGCTACATTTGAAGCTTGAATAGCAGCCTCTTTTTCTATAATACCGCCAGTCACATTCAACTGCGGATTAGGTTTCTGATGCTTCTTAATAATGTTAATACCGGCGACCAATAAACGGCCGTCGGGTTGGATCTTTAAGACCTTGCCACGCTTACCTTTATCTTTTCCAACAGTAACGATTATTTCATCATCACGTTTAATTTTTGACATATTATTTCCTATTCCCTAGCTAGAGCACTTCAGGTGCGAGAGAGATAATTTTCATAAAACGCTCGTTCCGTAACTCACGTGTAACAGGACCAAAAATTCTTGTCCCTATTGGAGCTAACTGGGCATTTAGCAAAACTGCTGCATTATCATCAAATTTTATTACACTGCCGTCTGAACGACGGGTGCCTTTTCTTGTTCTCACAACAACTGCACTCATAACTTGGCCTTTTTTAACTTTACCACGAGGAATTGCTTCCTTAACGGTGATTTTTATGACATCACCTATTCGTGCATAACGCCTGTGAGACCCACCTAAGACTTTTATGCACATAACTCGGCGTGCGCCACTGTTATCTGCAACATCTAGATAGCTTTCTGTTTGTATCATATTATGTCTCCTAACCAGTTTTACTGGCTAACAACTTAAATTTCGACGCTTCGCTCATCAACTTTTACCAATGTCCAAGACTTTGTCTTAGAAAGAGGCTTTGTTTCCGTAATTGTTACAGTGTCACCAGTACGACATTCATTCTTTTCATCATGGGCATGAATTTTAGAAGATTTGTTAAGGATCTTCCCGTATAAAGAATGCTTTACGCGACGTTCGATAAGAACTGTCACTGTTTTATCCATTTTGTCACTGACCACACGACCCGACAAGGTACTAGATCTAGAAGTCACTTCAGTCATTTGACTTACTCTCTTTCTCATTAAGTAAAGTTTTAATGCGCGCAACACTTCTTCGTGCATCTTTGATTTGATGGTTCTGACCTAATTGAGAAGTTGCTAGCTGCATGCGTAATTTAAATTGCTGCTCCAGCTGGCTATCTAGCTCTTGGTTTAACTCATCGACAGATTTCTTTCTTAGTTCATTAGCTTTCATTACATCACCGATCTTTTAACAAAGGTTGTTTGAATGGGTAATTTAGCGGCTCCTAGTGCAAACGCTTCTCGAGCTAACTCTTCAGACACTCCATCCATTTCATAAAGCAGCCTGCCAGGCTGAATCTGAGCAACCCAATATTCTACGTTACCCTTACCTTTTCCCATTCTAACTTCAAGGGGTTTATTAGTTATTGGTTTATCAGGGAAAACTCTAATCCATATTTTACCACCGCGCTTGATATGCCTAGTCATCGCACGACGTGCTGCCTCAATTTGACGTGCTGTTAGTCGACCGCGGCCGACTGCTTTCAAGCCAAATTCACCGAAGCTTATTTTGCTTCCACGGGAAGCAAGACCACGGTTACGACCGGTGTGTTGCTTACGGAATTTTGTACGTTTTGGTTGCAACATCTCGCTTAACCCTTAACTCGCTATCTTAATTCTTGTTTTATTGGTTGATTTGCAGCTGGAGTTTTCGTATCTTCTTCAGCCCCAAATACTTCGCCTTTAAATATCCAAACTTTAACACCAATTATGCCGTAGGTGGTCGCAGCTTCTGCAGTGTTATAATCGATATCTGCTCTGAATGTATGGAGAGGGACACGTCCTTCTCTAATCCACTCTGATCGAGCAATTTCAGCACCGCCGAGACGGCCACCAACTTGAATTTTTATACCTTTTGCGCCTTGGCGCATAGCATTTTGCACTGCTCTTTTTGTAGCTCGTCGAAACATGACCCGACGCTCTAACTGTTGAGCTACACTTTGTGCAACCAATAATGCATCTAAATCAGGCTTACGTATTTCTTCTATATTGATATGAACTGGCACATCAATTTTTTCAGATAACTTATTACGTAAGCGCTCAGCACCTTCACCTTTTTTTCCTATAACAATACCCGGTCTAGCAGTATGGATAGTAATACGAGCAGTCTGCGCTGGTCGCTCTATATCTATTCGACTAACAGAGGCCCCAGATAACTCTTTTCTCAGGAATTCTCGCAAAGCTAGATCTGAATTAAGTTTATCTGCATAATCTTTTTGACCTGCATACCATACTGAAGTATGTTTTTTAACAATACCCAGACGAATCCCATTTGGATGTACTTTTTGTCCCATTAAACGGTCTCCCCGTCAGCAACTTTTACAGTTATATGGCAATGACGCTTTAGTATCTGATCAGCTCTACCCTTCGCACGAGGACTAACTCGCTTTAGCGTTGTGCCTTCATCAACATGAATTGTGGATACAGAAAGCTCATCTACATCAGCACCTTCATTATGCTCAGCATTGGCGATTGCAGATAACAGTATTTTTTTAATGATACCAGCACCCTTTTTGTCGCTAAATGTGAGAATATCTAAAGCTGCCTCTACAGGCTTTCCTCGCACTTGATCGGCAACAAGTCTAGCTTTTTGGGCCGATAATTTAGTACCGCGCAATATAGCAGCTACTTCCACAGTCATTTACCCCTTAAATACTTCCTAAACTTTAATTTTCCTATCCGCAACATGTCCGCGAAAAGTTCGTGTTGGAGCAAATTCACCCAACTTATGACCAACCATCTCTTCATTAATCAATACAGGGACGTGTTGTCTTCCGTTATGAACAGCGATAGTTAAACCAACCATATCTGGACTTACCATTGAGCGGCGAGACCAAGTTTTAATTGGGCGCCTATCATTTTTTTCTCTTGCCTCATCGACTTTTTTCATCAAATGCAAGTCAAGAAAAGGTCCTTTTTTTAGAGAGCGTGACACTATTATTTCCTCATTCTCTTATATTATTTTTTGGTGCGTCTGCGGACAATCATATTATCCGTACGCTTATTTTTACGTGTTTTATAGCCTTTTGTGGGTAGCCCCCATGGAGATACTGGGTGACGACCTCCTGATGTTCGACCTTCACCACCACCATGCGGATGATCGACTGGGTTCATAACTACACCACGAACAGTCGGTCTAACACCTCTCCAACGAGTAGCACCAGCCTTACCTAGAGAGCGTAAACTGTGCTCACTGTTTGATACTTCTCCTATAGTAGCGCGGCAAGCTACTGGGATTTTTCGCATTTCACCACTTCTTAATCGAAGAGTTGCATACTGTCCTTCTCTCGCTATTAACTGTGCCGATGTTCCAGCACTTCGAGCAATTTGAGCGCCTTTCCCTGGCTTCATTTCTACGCAATGCACAATCCCTCCAACAGGGATATTTGCAAGAGGTAAAGTATTTCCAGTCTTAATAGCTGCAGCATCTCCTGACTCAATTACATCCCCAGCAGCTATATCTTTAGGGGCGATAATATAGCGACGCTCTCCATCGGCATAACATAGTAATGCTATATATGGAGTTCTATTAGGATCATATTCTAAGCGTTCAACTGTAGCTGGGATACCATCCTTATTTCTCTTAAAATCAATTAAACGATAGTGTCTTTTATGTCCACCGCCTATGTGTCGAGTAGTAATTCTGCCATTATTATTTCGGCCGCCAGACTTTGATTGACTTTCAAGTAAAGGAGCATAAGGATCACCTTTGTGTAGATCAGGGTTTACAACACTAATTACATGTCTGCGGCCTGGGGACGTTGGCTTTCTTTTTATAACTGGCATTTCAATTACTTCCCTTTTACTCTACAGATGCAAAGTCAATTTCTTGACCCTGCTCTAAACGAACGTATGCTTTCTTCCAGTTAGAACGCTTCCCTAACCCATTTTTTGTTTGCTTTGTCTTGCCTTTCATTAAAGCTACCGAGACGCCTAATACTTTCACGTCAAAAAGTTTCTCAACAGCTGCTTTTATTTCAGGTTTCGTAGCATTCACTACAACTTTAAAAACTACTTGATTTGCAGAACTGACTGCAGAAGTTGCTTTTTCTGTAAAATGAGGTCCTAATAAAATTTTGAAAATGCGTGTTTGATTCATCCTAGCATCTCCTCAATTCTCTTCAGCGCAGAAATAGTCACTAATACTTTTTCAAAGCGGATTAAACTCACAGGATCAACTCCCAAAGCATCACTAACGTCGACTTTATGTAAGTTTCTTGATGACAGATAAAGGTTTTCGGTAACTTCTTCGGTTACGATCAAAACATCCTGCTCTAATTTGTAGTCACCTAGCTTATTTATTAAGGCTTTAGTTTTTGGTTCTTTGAGATCAAAGTCTTTCACCACAATCAGTCGATCTTGTCGAGCCAGCTCAGAGAAAATAGATCTCATTGCTGCTCGATACATTTTTCTATTTAGCTTTTGTGAATGATCCTGGGGTTGAGCTGCAAATGTAACACCACCCGAGCGCCATATTGGGCTTCGAATAGTACCAGCCCTGGCACGACCAGAACCTTTCTGATTCCATGGTTTTCTTCCCCCGCCGGAGACTGCAGCGCGGTTCTTTTGAGCCCTAGTACCTTGACGACCACCAGCTAAATAAGCAGTAACTGTCTGATGTACTAAATCTTGGTTAAACTCTTTACCAAAAGCTAAGTCAGAAACCTCTATAGTCTCTGCCTTACCTTTGGTTTTTGAAATACTTAATTCCATCAACGGTTTCCTCAGCTCTTCTCAGCAACACGAACAATAATATCGCCACCCGGTGCACCTGGCACCGCCCCTTTGATAAGAAGCAAATTACGCTCGGAATCAATGCGTACAATTTCTAAATTCTGCGTAGTAACTTGTTCGCTACCCATATGACCTGACATTTTTTTGCCTTTCCACACTCGTCCGGGAGTTTGACACTGACCAGTAGAACCATGAGCACGGTGAGACAATGAGTTGCCGTGCGTGGCATCTTGCATCTGGAAGTTCCAGCGTTTTATAACCCCTGCGTATCCTTTACCTTTTGAAATTCCAGTAACATCAACTTTTTGACCTATAGAAAATTGGTCAACAGCGATACTTTCTCCAATTTTAGCCTCAGTGGACTTGTCAAGACGAAGCTCCCAAATTCCTCGACCAGCTTCAACTCCCGCTTTTGCAAAGTGTCCGGCCTCAGATTTACTAACACGGGAGGAACGACGAGATCCAACAGTTACCTGCACAGCAGAATATCCATCTATCTCATCAGTTTTAATTTGAGTAATGCGATTAGGTTCAACCTCAACCACTGTTACAGGGATTGAAGCTCCTTTATCATTGAAAACACGAGTCATGCCGCTTTTACGGCCGACGATACCAATAGTCATCTTAACAACCTCATAGTGTACGGGGCTTTTACCCGCTATGGCCGCCTATTTCAAAGCGTTACACCCACCAAGCGTTGGCTGGGCATGGGCTTAATTATATTAATAGCTTGATTAACCCAAGCTAATCTGCACTTCCACCCCTGCAGCTAAATCTAGCTTCATTAGGGCATCTACTGTTTTTTCTGTTGGCTCTACTATGTCTAATAATCTTTTGTGAGTACGAATTTCATACTGATCTCGCGCATCTTTGTTAACATGCGGAGAAGTTAAGATAGTGAAGCGTTCTTTGCGAGTAGGCAATGGTATTGGCCCACGAATCTGTGCGCCAGTACGTTTTGCCGTTTCGACAATCTCTTGTGTCGAAGCATCGATCAATGCGTGATCAAAAGCCTTAAGACGAATACGAATACGTTGATCCTTCATGGAACCAAACTCCAACTATCTAATTACTGTAAAAGAGCCGTCAGATCCTGCAAGTTCGTCAGGACCCTGAAAAATGGAGGCGAGATTTTAAGTCTGGGAGTTCCGCGTGTCAAGTACAACAGTCACCTTTATTTGTTTGTTCTAGTATTATGTACGCTAACCAATTTTTTTCTCTTAAATTTTAGACTTAACCCAAGCGTTCGAACTAGCCATAATTAAATCAATATCCATCATTTTTTTATATGCTACAAAGAAAATCATGCTTCTTTTTTAAACATAAAAGGCGCAATAACTGTAAAAAAAGCCGAAATTCCCTATTTTTCGAACTTTTTACAACTAATTTCCAAATATTTAACAATAAACCAAAATAATTCTTGTATAATTACGCGCATTTTTTAAGCCCACTCAAACTTTACATAGAGCAATACAATGACCGATTTATCGAACTATAGAAATATTGGAATTTTCGCGCACGTTGATGCGGGAAAAACTACTACTACTGAGCGCATCCTTAAACTTACCGGGAAAATACATAAAACTGGTGAGGTTCATGACGGAGCAGCTACTACTGACTTCATGACGCAAGAACAGGAGCGAGGAATAACAATTCAGTCTGCTGCCACTACTTGTTTCTGGAATGACCATCGCTTAAATATCATTGATACACCTGGTCATGTTGACTTTACGGTTGAAGTTTACCGTTCACTTAAGGTCTTGGATGGAGGTGTTGGTGTATTCTGTGGATCGGGCGGGGTAGAACCACAATCTGAGACAAATTGGCGGTATGCAAACGATTCCAAAGTTGCAAGAATTATTTTTATTAACAAACTAGACAGAATAGGCGCGGATTTTCTTCGTGTAGTCGGACAAATCAAAAAAGTCCTTGGAGCAAACCCACTAGTGATGACACTTCCTATTGGGCAAGAGGACGACTTTATCGGTGTTGTTGATATCCTAACAGAGAAGGCCTATGTGTGGGACGACTCTGGTCAGCCAGAAAACTTTAAGGTTGAAGAGATACCTGCAGACATGGTTGAGCTTGTTGCTAAATATCGAGAGCAGCTAATTGAAACAGCTGTCGAACAAGACGATGATTTAATGATGGCTTATATGGAGGGAGAAGAGGTTTCAATTGAAGACTTGAAGCGTTGCATTCGTAAGGGAACTATAGCGCTAGACTTCTTTCCTACAGTATGTGGATCAGCGTTCAAGAATAAGGGTGTTCAATTAGTTTTGGACTCTGTTATTGATTATCTACCATGTCCTACTGACGTTGAACCTCAACCACTAACAGATGAGCTAGGTGAACCAAATGGTGAATTAGCTCTTGTATCCAGAGAAGAGCCCTTCCGAGCACTTGCATTTAAGATCATGGATGACCGGTTTGGTGCTCTAACATTCATACGTATCTACTCGGGTGTTTTAAATAAAGGTTCATCTATACTTAATTCATTTACAGGAAAAACTGAACGCATTGGTCGAATGGTTGAAATGCATGCAGATGACCGCAAAGAGCTAGACTCAGCGCAAGCCGGTGACATAATTGCTCTTGTCGGTTTAAAAAGTGTCAAAACAGGCCAAACCTTATGTGATCCAAAGCATGAATGTACTCTTGAGCCCATGATATTTCCAGAACCAGTAATTTCAATTTCTGTAAAACCAAAAGATAAAGGTGGCTCAGAAAAAATGGGTATAGCTATCGGAAAGATGGTTGCAGAAGATCCTACTTTTTGTGTCGAAACAGACGATGATTCAGGGGAAACGATACTCAAAGGTATGGGCGAACTCCATTTAGATATTAAAGTAGATATCCTAAAGCGCACTTATGGAGTAGAACTTGAAGTAGGTAAGCCACAAGTTGCATACAGAGAAACTATTACTCAAGCAATCGAAGACAGCTATACGCATAAGAAGCAGTCTGGTGGTTCAGGTCAATTCGGTAAAATAGACTATCGCGTCAAACCAGGAGAAGTTGGATCTGGATTTCAATTTACTTCTACTGTGGTTGGAGGAAATGTACCTAAAGAATTTTTTCCTGCTATAGAAAAAGGATTCAGAGGTATGATGGAAGAAGGTCCTCTAGCAGGATTTCCAGTCTTAGACGTTGAAATTCAACTCTATGATGGGGGTTTTCATGCGGTCGATTCTTCTGCGATCGCATTTGAGATTGCAGCAAAAGGTGCATTTCGACAATCTATGCCGAAAGCAAAACCACAGTTACTTGAGCCTATAATGAAGGTTGACGTCTTTAGTCCTGACGATCATGTAGGTGACGTTATTGGTGACCTTAATCGACGTCGTGGAATGATTAAAGATCAAGAAAAAGGGGTTACAGGCGTACGGGTCAAGTCAGATGTCCCGTTAGCAGAAATGTTCGGTTATATCGGGACTCTTCGGACAATGACATCTGGGCGCGGTCAATTCTCAATGGAATTTTCACACTATGCAGCCTGCCCTAATAGTGTTTCTGAGCAAGTAATTCTTGAAACTAAGGAAAGAAAAGAACAAGAGGCAAAATCATAAGCCGATCATTCATTTGAAGTTTAGCGAAAAAGCTGCCTTAAGTTAGGTAGTTTTTTGCTAAATTTTATCTTTTAGCCATTACCTGATCAAGAACATTACGGGCAGCCTCAGAGTACTTATTAAACTCCATGGTAAACGTAGCACGTCCTTGAGTTGCCGACCTAAGATGAGTTGCATAGCCAAACATTTCTCCAAGTGGGACTTCAGCATTTACAACTTTACCCATAGCGACATCATCCATACCATGAATGATTCCACGGCGTCGATTAAGGTCGCCAACAACGTCTCCCATATTTGCTTCTGGGGTTATTATTTCAACTGTCATTATTGGCTCGAGCAGGACCGCATCTCCATCTTTAGCAAGTTTTTTTGTCGCCATAGATCCTGCTATCTTGAAGGCTAGCTCATTAGAATCTACATCATGATAGGACCCATCAAACAGGGTTGCCTTTAATCCAAGCAACGGATATCCAACTAACACACCATTTTGCATTTGTTCAGTGATACCTTTTTCGATTGCTGGTATGTATTCTTTAGGTACCGTTCCTCCTACTACCTCATTAACAAAAACTAATCCTTCTGCAGCAGGATCATCTGCTGGCTCAAACTTGATGCAAACATGACCGTATTGACCACGACCTCCAGATTGACGAATAAATTTACCTTCTATATTTACAGTACTTCGAATTGCTTCTCGATAAGCGACTTGAGGTTTTCCTATGTTGGCCTGAACACCAAACTCTCGTCGCATGCGTTCTACTAAGATATCTAAGTGCAGTTCACCCATACCGGACATAATAGTTTGACCTGTTTCTTCATCAATACTAATGCGAAAAGAAGGATCCTCCTGTGCAAGCTTTCCTAACGCAACTCCCATTTTTTCTTGGTCAGGCTGAGACCTTGGTTCAACAGCTACAGATATTACTGGTTCAGGAAAATCCATTCGCTCTAAGATAATTTTATGTTTTTCTTCACAAAGCGTATCTCCTGTGGTCACATCCTTCAACCCAATGGCTGCGGCTATATCACCTGCGCGAACTTCATTTATATCTTCTCGACTAT
>Ga0308010_1000757_pt1 | contig 19512 bp, 19 predicted proteins | sample Neamet129_FD_202368 | JGI IMG/M metagenome (GOLD analysis project Ga0308010, IMG submission 202368) | Marine microbial communities from water near the shore, Antarctic Ocean - #129 | ecosystem: Environmental > Aquatic > Marine > Unclassified | place: Southern Ocean | collected 2014-07-24 | reverse complement strand
TTGTTATTTCAAAAGATAAAATTCCAGTTTTGTATCATTATTTTAATCTAATCTCAGACATGACTAAAGACGAGAGCGGAAATTGGTTAAAAAACTCTGAGCAAAAAGTATTTGATAAGACCTATGAGGAATTAAGCAAATATAATATTGGAAGTTTTGACCCTGAAAGCATTCATGGAAAAAGATTTAAAGAGCAAAAATTATTAAAGAATGCAAAAATTCCAAAACTAAGTGAATTACTAGAATTGGCATCAAAAGGAGAAAATAAGGACGTTTTTTTAAACCTAGAAGTTAAATCTACACCTTTTAAAATGGGACTAACCCCAATCCCAAGTGACACTGTTTCGTTAGTTTTAAAAGATATTGACACGTATAAACTTGAAGACAGAATAATCATATCATCTTTTGATTGGAGAATTTTATATGAATTAAAAAAACAAAACCCTAAAATTTTAAGAGGTTTTTTAACTCTACAACAAGATCTCTCAACTCTAAAAAAAACAATTTATAAAAATTCACCCTGGATGGAAAAAAAATTTCCTTCCGAAGATCTTTTTTTATTACCAAAAATAATTAAATCTTTAGAGGGACATGTTTGGTGTCCATTTTTTAAAGATGTAACTAAAAAAAATATTGAGCTTGCTCATGAACTAGGTTTAGCTGTAAATGTTTGGACGGTCAGTAAAGAAAGCGATATTATAAGAATGATTGAATACGGTGTTGACGGTATTATAACTGATTATCCAAAAAAAGCTCAAGATATATGTTTGTCAAGAAATATTTCTTGGTTCTAAGACTTGCAAAAAAGTTAAATTTTCTATAAAAAATTCCGATGAAAAAAAAATATAACAGAAATTGGTTAGAAAGAAAATTAGACGAATACAATCATACAATGGAGCTAATCCGGACTGTTTTACCTTTTATTATCTTACTACTCCAAATTTACATTATCGCAAAAGTAATTTGATAAACTTGAAAAAATTAAGGTATAAAATAATATGATTTATTTGTTCAACACTATAATTGTTTGTATTTTAGGACTAGTTCTTTTTCTAGGTTTGAGGGCTATAAGTGTAGGGCTTGATGCGAGATCTAAGGTTAAAAGAGCAAAACCTGCATCTAAGAAAAAAAGAAAAAAATAGTTTAATACAATCCTTTAGGAATTATATAGTAATGAATTGCTAGCACTATCGCTACCGAAACACTCAAACCAAATATCATCTTAGCGAAATCTTTTCCAATCAGTGGGAAGACATACTTAAATTTATAGTCTTTATTCATTGTAGAAATTGCCAATTCTCTTCCACAAAGCAAACCAACGAATACCCATGTTGTAGACATTGGTATATCGTTTAGTTCCTTGAAGTAATAAAGCACGGCAGCATAAATTACATTAATAATTGTTGCTGAACGAGCATATCTAGTACCCGTTTTATCTAAAACTACTTTTTGTATTGGTCCACCATGAATGTAAAATATATAAAATATTAATACGCTAAAGTAAGCCAGCACAATAAGCAGCAAAGAAATATCTAATTGTCGTGGCAAATATACAGCGATGTTTGCAACATCGTGCGATAACCAAACCCACCACAACCAACCAGAAGTAACCCACACAGAATTACGCCAAAAACTAATCCATTTATCTTCAGTTACTTCATCAAATTTTTCATTAATAAATTTAGAGATCACAATCCAACATAGGTAAGCAACTGCTGCGGCTATACCATAACCAACAATACTTTTGACAAGCATTTTCTCTAATACTACCGTTGACGCAAATGCAGATAGAACTAAAAAAGTTGTAGACACAGGAATACCTACTCTCGTTAAAATTAATAGTATTGCCGGTGCAACTGCATGATACCACTGAATTTCTTGGAAAGGTATTCTGTTCAGTCTTCCATATGAAATATCACCATCATAACTGTACCAGCCCCAAGTAATAGCAAGAATCATTACAAAAGATGCAGCACTAGCAAGCGTATACCATTTAAACCATTTTTGTTTAGATGCTATAAACGTACCTAGAGTTTGAATAGAGTCATTAGCTATAACGCTGTAGCCCGCTAATCCAAAACCTATAATTGTGTATATTAATGTTAATTCCATACAAGTTATTTACTCAATTTATAACGTGTGAAAAAATTAGTCTAGGAGAGAATTTAATTATTTTTTTTAAAAATGGCGTGTCTGTCTCGAAATATATTATTAATAAGTTTTGTCTAGTATTTAAATTTAATATCAACATATAATTTCTTTAAAAATTTATTTTAAGTTTCATAGCCATGTTTCACTAAATTTTTTATTTTTCTAAAATAGTAATTGATAAAATCCGATTAAAAATAAAGGAATTTGCAAACCAAAATTTGTAAGAATTGCTTTATCTTTTGAAAGAAACCCAGCAACAGTCCAGCCTACCACACCAGCTCCATGAAAGAATATATTAACTGGATAATAATTTAAATTAGTTAAAAGTATTCCAGTTAACACTAAAGTAGTACTTACCCACTTTAAGTATTTTTTTATAAAATACATAGATTTTAGAAATTTAATATTTAAGCTGATTTAATTTTTTTTTCAATAAATGGTGGTAACTCATCATCTTTATTAAAAACTTCGTCTTTTTGTCCTTTAGGCTGAAAAGCATATAGAACATGAAGTTTGCAATACGGGAAAGCGTCTACTGATTTTCTACCGCAAAAATAAAAATTATTTTCGTCAGGGTGCCCCGAGGGCCATTTACATGTTTGATCAGTTAAATTTTCTAAAATAGTTGGGTTTTCGGGCTCAAAATTTTTATCAAGTAAGATAGAGTTAAATTTACTTTTTCTACTAGCTGAACCTTTAAGTTTTGGTTGCGCATTGTTAATTTGTTTCTTTTCAGAGTTTGATTTTGCTTTAGAGGGAGCACGTTCTTCCAGATTTAAACGATGAGCTTTTCCTATAACAGCGTTCCTAGTTGTTTCTCCTAACATATTTGCAATTTCACTAGCAGTATGACCTTTAGTCCAAAGTTCTCTTAATTTATGCACTTTTTCGTCTGTCCAGCTCATATATTCAATATTATCTATATATAGTGTATTAATTAATTATCTTTCATTATGTAGTATGTACAATCAATAAATACCAGAAAATTCGGCAAAAAAATTAGTTTTGCACAAGTTTTTTAGTCTTAAAAAGATATAACACTGCCCATGGTTGAAATAATTTCAAAATATAAAATAGGCACAAGAAGATTTGGTTCTGTTAACTGGATAGGAACGTGGACACTTTATAAGAAAGAAGTATTAAGATTTTTAAACGTTTGGATTCAGACTATTTTTTCTCCACTTGTTTCAGCGTTACTTTTTTTATTAGTTCTGTCTTTAGCTATAGGCACGGACAAAGAAAGTGTTCTAGGTGTACCTTTTATTAATTTTCTAGCACCAGGCTTAGTTGCCATGCAAGTAATTCAGCAATCTTTTTCTCATTCCGCTTCATCTTTTATGATTGGAAAAATACAAGGAAATATTGTTGATATTTTATATGCCCCTTTATCTGCAGGGGAGGTTACATTAGCTATAACTCTTGCTGCAGTCACAAGAAGTTCGATGATAGCTTTTATATCAATTTGCATCTTTCATTTGATTATAGATTTTGAAATTAAAAACTATTTTATTTTAATTTTATATACTTTCTTGTCATCTTTTATACTTGGTGCTCTTGGGATTATAGCAGGCCTTTGGGCTGAAAAATTTGATCACATGGCAACCGTGACTAATTTTATTATTGTTCCCTTATCTTTTTTATCTGGAACTTTTTATACTATTGACAAACTACCAGGTTATCTTCAAACAATTAGCAAAGGTAATCCTTTTTTTTATATGATAGATGGGTTTAGGTATAGTTTTATAGGACAGTCAGATGGCTCACTAACTATAGGTTTAATTTATTTACCAGTGTTGAGTTTAATTATATTTATGACTGCTTATATATTATATAAAAAAGGCTATAAAATAAAATACTGATTTTAAATGATATTTGCAGAAGAGTACATTCCAAAACAAGTTAAAGATTGCAGTATTATTGATTCTAGAAAAAAATTTAAAAACAAAAAAAATAAAAATGTAATATTATTATTAGAAAAAAGATTTTCTTGGATGAAGAGTTTTTTGAAAAACAAGAAAATTATTATTGAGCTTGGTTCTGGAAATGGCGCAAGCAAAGAAATATTAAAAAATAAAAAAATAATGTTAACTGACATTCAAAAATATTCATGGATTGATAAAAAAGTAGACATGACTAAATTAAATTTAGGCAGAAAATACAAAGGCAAGGTAGATGTATTTATTATTAATCACTCCCTACACCATTGCTCGAATCCATCGAAACTTTTAAAAAAAATGTCGATATATTTAAAAAAAAACGGTTTAATTTTAATAAATGATCCTGAAATATCTTTTTTCTTTAAATTTTTTTTATATATTTTAAAACATGAAGGATGGTCTTTTAAAATAAATATTTTTAATTTAAAAAAAAATATATTTAAAAGCACTAATCCGTGGTCAGCAAATAATGCGGTGGCATATTTACTTTTTAAGGATGAAGATAAATTTAATTCCTATTTTCCAGAATATGAAATTATTAAAAATGATTTATCGGAATTTTTAGTATTTATCAATTCTGGAGGAGTCGTGAATAATACTTTTCATATACCAGTAAATAAGCTTGCTTTTAACTTTTTAAGGCTTGTAGATAAAGTACTTATTAAAGTGATGCCAAAAATCTTTGCTTTAAATAGAAGTGTTATTTTAAAAAAAATTAACTAGTTTCAATTTTTTAAATCTTTACAATTTTTTAATTCATAAACATCAAGTATCTCAGTTACTGAAGACTTAATTATGCAGGTACTTTCTAATATTGAATTTAGAAATAATTTTCTTCCAAAATTAGCATCTTGATGTAGCGGCTTAATTACATAAACTACCTGAATTTTTTCTTCCCTTAATTTTTTAATAAAAAATTTTTTATAAATTTGAAAATATTTATTTTCAATGCCAGGATATACATGACGTTTGTACCAATATTTATTTACGGAATTATCGTTAATAGATAGAATAACTGATATAAATTGATAGTCGGTGACTAGCATTTTAAATCGAGAATCTTTTTTAATTATATCGATAACTTCTAATAAATTAGAAATTTCTTTTTTAGGGTTATTCGGATTTGCAGGTGTTATCCACTTTAAGCCATTTAACTTTTTGTCAAAAATTTTTGCGTCGATTCCTTTTTCAATGTTTACATTTCCTAAATCCATAAACTCTCTTTTATCAATATATTTATTCGCGTAGTGTAATGTTGACGCAATGCTGAGAAATACCAGAAAATATAAAATATATTTTTTATCGTTAAGATGTTTCTGGTAATAAATATGAGAAAATCCACAAAGAAGAGGAATAAGAAAAAATATAAACATACCATTAATAGTCATTAGCTGGTGAGCTATTAACGCCAAAGCAGAACTGATTAAAGTTATAATAATCAGACAATCATTGCTTTTTAAATACCTGTAATCTTGAGTTGTTTTTTTTATAAGTACAATTAAAAGAACAATTGATGATAGATGAATTAGTTTAAAACGTAGAATTATTCTATTAAATTCCAACGGTAAAAGAAACTCAAGCCTACTTTCACCTAAAGTCATGGGAAAAAAAATATATTGATTTAAAAAAGATGTTATTGGAATTTTTGCAAATAGAATTACAATAAAAAAAACAAAAATAAAAAAAAATATGCCAATAGCAAAAAAAATAATTTTTTTAATATTAAAGTTAAAAAAAAAGTGAACAAGCGATAAAAAACCAATAATTAAAACAAAGTGCGCTGTTGGAGTTTGTTTAGTTAGAAAAGATATTCCTAAAATTATAGGAATTAAAAGCCAGTAAATCTTCAAGTTAGTTTTTAACGCAAGAATAAAAAAATAGACTGCAATTATAGATGTAAATGTAGACTGGTGATCTACATAAGGAGTACCAGCAGATGGGTATGCTAAAATTGAAACAAGAATTGAATAGAGAAAGCAATAATTTATATTTAACTTAAATTTTGCAAGTGTGTAAAAAGTTAAAATTGTAAGAATAAAATTAAAAATAGAGGCATATAAGATGTAACTAAACCATGAAACACCAAATAATTTAAAAAAAAGTCCTAAACTAAAGTCAATAAATGGTCCAGTTATCGTCCAATAATCTTTAAAAGGAAAATAACCATTAACCACATCAAAACCAGCATTGAAGCTAAAAAAACTATCTATGGGTTGTATGCCTCTATATCCATAGTACTGATTTATCAAAACTGAAAAAACTAAAAGAATAGACACATAGACTACTTTTTTTCTATTCTTGAAAACCATTTGATAAAAGTTAAGCATAAAATTTTGTATTTTGAATTAGTTCAATAGATATATAAAGTATTAGATAATTGCACTTACTTTTTTACATAAAAAGGATATAAAATAAATTTTAATTATGGGCTATTTGTTAAAAAATTACGCTAGAAAAAAAATTTCTTTTGTAAAAGGAAAAGGTTGCTATCTTTATTCTTCCACAGGTACTAAATATTTAGATTTTGTTCAAGGTATAGCGGTAAATTCCCTAGGACATTGCCATCATCATTTAGTTAACACAATTAACAAACAATCAAAGAAATTGTGGCACGTCTCAAATGCTTTTACGATTACTGAACAAGAGAGACTCGCAAAGAGACTTACGCAAAATTCATTTGCAGATTTTGTAGCTTTTCAAAATTCAGGAGCAGAAGCAACAGAACTTGCTATTAAAGTAGCTAGAAAATATTTTTACACAAAAGGTCAACCTAAAAAAAATAGAGTCCTATGTCTAAATAATAGCTTCCACGGCAGAACATTAGCTACAATCTTTGCAAGCAATAACAAGAAATCTACTGAAGGATTCGGACCTAAAGTAGATGGTTTTGATCACTTTGATTTTGCAGACCATAAAGGTTTAGAAAAATCTATAACCAAAAGAACAGCGGCAATAATGATCGAGACAGTTATGGGCGAAGGTGGAATTAAAGTTATTCCTGATTACTGCTTAAAAGGACTTAGAAAATTATGTAATAAAAAAAATATTTTGTTAATTTTAGATGAAGTTCAGTGCGGAATTGGAAGAACGGGTAAATTTTTTGCTTTTGAATATGCAAACATAACACCAGACATTGTTCCAATTGCTAAAGGGATTGGCGGAGGATTTCCAATTGGAGCGTGTTTGATGACCAAAAAAGTAGCCTCTTGTATGGGACCAGGCTCACATGGATCAACATTTGCAGGTAGTCCTTTAGCTATGAGTGTTGGCAATGCCGTTTTAGACCAGATTTTAAAGAAAGGTTTTCTAAAAAGTGTACAGACTATTTCAAAATATTTTCATAGTGAACTAAGCAAGTTGCAGTCCGAATTTCCAAGTATAATTAAAGAAGTCAGAGGTCTAGGGCTATTAACTGGAATCAAAATAACTACTGACCAAAATTTGTTTGTAAAAAAGCTTCTAGAAAATAAACTGCTAACCATAAGAGCAGCAGAAAATGTTGTTAGGCTATTACCCCCATTAAACGTCAAAAAAGAAAATATAAATGAAGCAATAGCAATTTTAAGAAAAGTGTGTAAAAATTTTAAATGAAAAACTTTTTAAATATATCTGATTTATCATCTCATGAATTAAGAAAAATATTAGAAGAAGCAAAAATAAGAAAATCAAAAAGAAAAGACTTAAATAAATCAGCGGCTGATTTTAATCCACCTTTCGCTGGAAAGTCTATGGTTATGATTTTTGAAAAACCTTCCACCAGAACAAGAATTTCTTTTGATATTGCAGCTAAACAATTAGGTGGATCTTCAATTATCTTAAACCCAGATGTAATTCATTATGGCAAAGGAGACGAGTCTATAAAGGATACAGCAAAAGTTTTATCAGAGTATGCTGATATTATAATGATGAGAACTTCTTCGCACAAAAATTTAGCAGAGTTCGCTAAATATTCTGAAATTCCTGTAATTAATGGCCTATCTGAACAAAGTCATCCATGTCAAATAATGTCAGATATTTTGACCATCGAAGAAATTAAAGGAAATATAAAAAATAAAACTATTGCTTGGTTGGGTGATGGAAATAATAATATGTCCAATTCATATATTGAAGCTTCAGCAAGATTTGGTTTTAAATTTATTATTGGCTGTCCAGATAAATACAAACCAAATAAAAATATAATAGCTTGGGCGAAGAAAAACAAAGCTAATATTGCTATTACTAAAAATCCTAGTGAAGCAGTTAAAAATGCAGACTGTGTTATGACTGATAAATGGGTTTCTATGAACGACAAAGTAGATAAAAAAAAAAAGAAGCAAATATTAAAAAGTTATCAAGTAAACAAAAAAATAATGAAATTAGCAAAACCTGATTCAATTTTTATGCACTGCCTTCCCGTTGGAAGAGGAGAAGAAGTAACAGATGAAGTCATTGATGGAAAACAATCAGTTATATGGACTCAAGCACTAAACAGAGTTCATGCGCAAAAAAGTATTATTAATTGGTGTTTAAAATAATTAAGGTTTTGGGAGTGGGCTATCGCTTTGAGAATTTAAATATAAAATTACAGAAGCTCTATCTTTATTTTTCCTTAAACCTGCGTAAGCCATTTTAGTTCCTTTGATATAAGATTTGGGCTTCAATAAGAAAGCGTTCAATTCTTCAAAACTCCAATTTTTTCCATGAGCCTTTAAAGCTTTCGAATAAGCATAACCGTCGATAGAGGCTGCAGGTCGTCCAACAACTCCATAAAGAGCGGGTCCAATTAAATTTTTTCCACCCTTAGCAACAATATGACAAGCGCTACATTTTTTAAAAACTTTCTCACCATGTGCCTCGTTCCCTAAGGCTAGAATTTCTTTAATATCTAATTGAACTACCTCTTTAATCTTAGTTGTTGTTGCGGCTGACGATACTAGTTCCACACCCTCCACCTTATACGCTGATTGTTTAGGTTTTTCGACGTGAAAGACTGAGTCTGCAAATTTATTGATGCCTATTACGATTAAAGCAGTCATAAGAACAGCAGCTATAATTTTATTTAATTCAAAACTATCCATAAATTTGGTAATTACTATTTGACGTATAACACGGCTTTATTAAAAAAACTCAAAATTTAGTCATTTTATTTGCGTCCTAGGGACGCATAAATATGAACAACATTGCAATAATAATACCAGCAAGGCTTAACGCAGAGAGATTGCCTAATAAGCCTTTAAAACTTATTAACAACAAAGAAATGATTCTCCATGTTCATGCTGCTGCTAAAGATTCAAATGTAGGCCAAGTTATTGTAGCAACGCCGGATAACGAAATCTTTGAACTGATTAAAAAAAATAATGGCCACGCTGTACTTACAAACAACAAGCATGAAACAGGTACGGATCGAGTTTTTGAAGTTTTTGAGAAAGAATTAAATTCAAAACCAGAGATCATAATTAATTTTCAAGGTGATATGCCAAATTTAAATCCCAATGCAATAAAAGATTTAGCAGAACATATGAAAAAAAATTTATGTGATATTGGAACTTTAGCTTCTCATATAAAAAACAAACATGAGGAAAAAGACACTAATGTAGTAAAAGTTCTTGTCGACAATAATATCGAAAATAAATCATTTGCAAAAGCTATAGATTTTTTTAGAACCTCTAACAAACCTTTAAATAAACTCACTTATCATCATGTTGGAATTTATGCCTTTACTAACAAAGCTTTGATAAGGTATGTAAGTTTAGAGAGAAGCGAATTAGAAATAAAAAGAAAACTTGAACAGTTAAGAGCTCTTGAAGACAAAATGAAAATTAATGTGGGTTACATTGATGCTTGTCCACTAAGTGTTGATACAGAAGAAGATTTAATAGCTATAAAAAAAATAATGGAAAAATAAATGACAAAAATTAAAATAGCTTTTCAAGGAGAGAAAGGTGCCTACTCACATATCGCCTGTGAAGAGATTTTTAAAGACGCAGAAGTTAAAAACTGTAAAACTTTTGAAGAAACTTTTAAAACAGTTTTTGATGATGAGAGCTATAAGGCCATTATTCCTATTGAAAATTCATTAGCCGGAAGAGTTGCAGATATTCATTATTTATTACCGAAGTTTAAATTACAAATTTATGCGGAACATTTTCAGAAAGTTGAGCATTGTTTATTATGTAGAAATGAAACCGAGCTTAAAGATATTAAATATGTGAGAAGTCATGCTCAAGCAATCGGACAATGCCAAGAAATTATAAAAAAAAATAATTTTAAAAGTATTATATCTGCGGATACTGCCGGTTCCGCTAAAGATTTAGCCGAAAGTAATGATAATACAATAGCTGCTATCGCATCTGAACTAGCAGCTAAGACTTACGGTTTGAAAATATTAAAAAAAAATATTGAAGACGAATCTGGTAATGTCACTCGTTTCTTAGTGATGGGCAAAAATGTTAGCCAGTCAGGATATGACAAAAATAAGAAATACATAACTACTTGTATTTTCAGATTAAAGAGTGAAGCCTCAGCTTTATACAAAGCCCTAGGCGGTTTTGCTGCAAATCAAATTAACCTAACAAAACTAGAAAGTTTTTCTGTTAAAAATAGTTTTGAACAAGTTAATTTTTATTTAGATCTGGAGGGTCATATAAAGCAAAAAACTGTTCAAAAAGGCTTAGAAGAGCTCGGATATCACACGGAGAGCTTGGATATTCTAGGCGTTTATGAGGCATCAATATTTAGGCAAAAATAGTCCACAAAATCTTTAATCTTGTCTTGTGGTAATCAAATTGATCTTGATATAATCAAGTTGAGGTTGGCATCAGGTGGATGTTTCATAAACCCGGTCAGGTCTGAAAGGAAGCAGCCGTAGTGAAATTTTTTCAGGTTGTTGCCTGCCTCTTTAAATATAATGACAGATAGTAAAATTTTAGCTCTAAAATACAGACCCCAAGAATTTAAAGATCTTATTGGTCAAGAAGTAATGGCACAAAGTATTACTAACGCAATCAAACTAGGCAAGACTCCTAATGCCTATTTATTGACTGGAATAAGAGGAGTGGGCAAAACCACTACAGCTAGATTAATTGCGAAAGCTTTAAACTGTGTAAAAAATTTTACCGAAGGAGAAAAATGCAAATCAAGTGAATATTGTCACTGCACTGAAATAGTAAATTCTAATCACATGGATATTTTAGAAATGGACGCTGCTTCTAAAACGGGGATTGATGATATTAGAGAATTAATCGAGAATGCTAAATACAGTCCGACAAGTGCTAAGTTTAAGATCTTCATTATTGATGAAGTTCACATGTTATCAAAACAAGCATTTAATGGATTATTAAAAACTTTAGAAGAACCGCCGCCAAGATTAAAATTTATATTAGCAACAACAGAAGTTAGAAAAATTCCTGTAACTATTCTTTCTAGATGCCAACGGTTTGACTTAAAAAGAGTTAATTTAGAAAAGTTATTTTTACACTTAAAGAGCATAACAAAAAAAGAAAATGGAAATATTTCTAATAGCGCGCTTCAGTTAATAGCTAGAGCATCAGAGGGATCAGTCCGTGACGCTATCTCTTTACTAGATCGAACTTTAATCAGTCAATATATTCATAATAAAGAAATTCAGGATCAAGATGTAAGACAAATGTTAGGTCTAGCAGATCGAAGTAAACTAATTTTATTGTTTAAAGAAATTTTATCAGGCAATCAATCAGAAGCAATTAGCCATTTAAAAGAACTTATTAATAGTGGCTTAGATGCAAAAAATTTTCTAAATGATATCTTGGAAATTCTTTATCTATTTAATAGAAGAATAAATTTAGGTCCCATCGAAAAAGATTTAATGATTTCAGAATCAGAGACTCAACTAATTAATGAATATTCTAAAAATTTAGACTCTCAAGATCTAGGAATTTTTTGGCAGCTAACTATTAAAACTATGGATGATTTAAGAATTATAGGAAATGAAAATCTAACACTAGAAATGTATATTATGCAGTTAATGCATATTAAAAATATTGATCAAAAACCAGAAAGTACTTCAAACCTATATTCTAAAAAAGAATCAATAGTATCAAAAAAAATTTCGACACCAAATAGTGACGAACAAGATGATAAAAAAATAAAAAGTGTTTATAAAAACCAACTTAAAAACACAGATCAAATAAAGACAAATTTCGAAAAAAAACCAGAACTTCAATCTGAAGCCTCAAATTCCCTAGCGCTTAAGACTTTTGAAGATTTGATTAAAGTAGTTACCAGAGACAAAGAAGTAGAGCTTAAATATGATCTAGAGAGAAATGTGAAATTGGTAAGTTTTACACCTGGTAAAATGAATATAACATTTAATGAAAAACTTAATAAAAATTTTATTAAAACTTTAACTGAAAAATTATTAAAATGGACAGGTGAAAGATGGATTATTTCCCTTAGCAAAGAGCAAGGAAAAGAAACTATTTATGAAAAAAATCTTACAAACAAGAAAGCTAAGTTAGCTCAAGAGATGAATAGTGAAGTTGTGAAAGACTTTCTCGCTACTTTTCCTGACGCTAAGCTTACTGATGTTTCAGAGGACAATGATGCCTGATTTTACTGATATGCTTTCAAAAGCAAAAGAAATGCAGGCTAAAATGAAAGAAGCTCAAGACTCTATTAAGAATATTGAAGTAGAAGGCGAAGCGGGAGGAAATTTAGTTAAAGTTATTTTAACAGGCGATTATGAAATCAAAGCTATTAGTGTTAGCGAAGAGGCAAAAAAAGAAACTACTGAAATAATAAATGATTTAATTATAGCGGCTTATAGTAACGCAAAGGAAAAACTTAAAAAAAAATCTTCTGAAGAACTTTCAAAAGCAACAGGAGGAATGAATTTACCTTTCGATCTTAAATTCCCTTTTTGAATGGACAATTATATTCCAGCCATAGACGAACTCATTAAGCTTTTTGCTAAATTACCAGGTTTAGGTCCAAAATCTGCAAAAAGAATAATCTTAAAATTAATCAACAATAAAGAAAGTATGGTTAAACCTTTGGCCCAGTCATTAGCTAAAGTTTATAAAAGTATTGTGAGATGTTTGAATTGTGGAAATCTTAAAATAATAGATCAGGCATGTGTTTGCGAAGGTGTAAATACCTTTGAAAAAATTTGTGTAGTAGAAAATCTAGCAGACATGTGGGCTATAGAATCTTCAAATATTTATAAAGGACATTTTCATATTCTTGGAGGCACATTAAATTCAAATGAAAATTATGAACAAAAAAATTTATTAATAGATTCTTTAGTAAGAAGAGTAAAAAAAAATAGCCTCAAAGAAGTTATTATTGCAACTAGTGCTACGATTGAAGGACAAACGACCGCACACTACATCGAGGATGCAATTAAAAATAACAAGTTAATAATAACAAAGCTGGCACAAGGTCTACCTGTTGGTGGTGAAATTGAACAATTAGATGACGGTACTTTATATTCGGCATTTAAAAATAGAGTTCCTGTCACTAGTGAATAATTAATTTTATGATTGAGCTTTTTTTTAAAACTTTTATATTTTATTTTATTGTTATCGACCCTATTGGCAGTACGCCTATATTTTTGGTGGTAACAGAGCATCTCGATGTAAAAGAAAAAATAAAAACGGCTCTTCATGGAACATTTATAGCAACACTTATTTTGTTATTTTTTGGACTGTTAGGTAATAGTATTTTAGCTTATCTAAAAATATCTTTTCCTGCATTTACCATCGCGGGAGGAATTATTTTATTTATTATTGCCTTAGAAATGCTGTTTGATAAACGACACCAGAGAAGAGAAGAGAGTACAAATTTTACTTCTGATAAGCTTAGTATTTTTCCGCTAGCAACCCCTCTACTCGCGGGGCCCGCTGCAATTACATCAGTTATTGTATCGGTAACTGCAACAGGAAATGATTTTACCAACCAGGCTATTGGAATGTTTGCTTTGATTGCCGCCACACTAGTAACTTTTTTTATTTTATTTATTGCAGCAAAATCAGAAAAAATAATTAATAAAAGAATTATAAGTATATTTTCAAGAATAGTAGCCATCGTTTTAGCTGGTTTAAGTATTCAGTATATTCTTGATGGAATTAAAACTTTTATGAGCCTTTAATTTTTTTCTCTAGTCTACGTCTGTGAAGTAGTGGTTCTGTATAGCCCGAAGGTTGCACGCGTCCTTCAAACACTAGATCGCAAGCTGCCAAAAAAGCAATAGAATTTTCAAAGTCGCCTGACATTGGCACGTAATTTTTATCGGTATTATTTTGTTTATCTACAATAGCCGCCATTTTTTTCATAACTTCCATGACTTGATCTTTGCTGCAAATATTATGATGCAACCAGTTCGCTATATGTTGAGAAGATATCCTAAGTGTTGCTCTGTCTTCCATTAAACCAACGTTGTTAAAGTCAGGCACTTTAGAACAGCCAACTCCTTGATCTATCCATCTCACAACATAGCCCAAAATTCCTTGAGCATTATTTTCCAGTTCTTTATTAATATCTTGTACTGACCAATTAGGCCTATCTGCCAAAGGAATTGATAAAATATTTTCTACTTTTGCTTTAGTTCTTAATTTTATTTCAGTTTGTTTTTTAAAAACATCGACTTGGTGATAATGTATAGCATGAAGTGTTGCCGCCGTTGGTGACGGAACCCAAGCGCAATTCGCTCCTGCTGATGGATGATCTATTTTTTGAATCATCATATCTGCCATACGATCTGGCATAGCCCACATACCTTTACCTATTTGAGCTTTTCCAGAAAAACCACAAGCTAAACCAATATCAACATTCCAATTCTCGTAAGTATTTAGCCAGATAGATTTTTTCATATCGCCTTTAAAAATCATAGGGCCGGCCTCAAATGAAGTATGCATTTCATCACCTGTTCGGTCTAAAAATCCAGTATTGATAAAAACTATTCTTTCTTTAACTGCCCGAATGCATTCTTTTAAATTAATTGTTGTTCTTCGTTCCTCATCCATGATGCCAACTTTAATTGTATTTCTTTTTAATCCTAAAACATCTTCCACTTCACTAAAAATTGTATTAGTAAAAGAAACTTCTTCAGGCCCATGCATTTTGGGCTTAACTATATAAACAGATCCTGTCCTTGAATTTGTTTTATTTTTGAAATCGTGTTTTGCACATAGAACACTCATAAAAGAATCCATGATACCCTCAGGAATTTCTGATCCATCTTTTAAAGTAATCGAAGGGTTGGTCATTAAGTGTCCAACATTTCGATTTAACAATAACGCTCTACCATGTAACTTTAATTCTTTACCATCAACACCTTTGTATGTTCTGTCTAAATTTAATTTTCTTATAAAACTCTTTCCATTCTTTTTTATCTCAGTTTGTAAATCACCCTTCATGATGCCGAGCCAATTTCTATAACACTTAACTTTATCTTCCGCATCGACTGCCGCAACAGAATCTTCATTATCAACAATAGTCGAAATAGCAGACTCGATAATAATATCACTAATGTGGGCTTTGTCGGTACTACCAATTTTACTTTTGGCGTCAATAATAATATCTACATGTAAATTATTATTTTTAAATAGCAGTGAAGAAGGGTTATCTTTAGAGCCATTATAACCAACTAATTGATTTTTATTTTCTAAATTTAGATTATTAATTGAAACTTTTGAAATATTTTTCCAGCTATCATTATTTAAAGGAAAAGTTTTATCTAAAAAATTTTTTGCATATTCAATAACTTTCCCTCCTCGAACAGGGTTGTACGAATTAATCTTTATTGCGCTGTCAGTATCAGAAATAACGTCAGTGCCATAAAGGGCGTCATACAAACTACCCCAACGAGCATTTGCAGCATTAAGAGCATATCTTGCATTATCTATTGGCACCACTAGTTGAGGGCCTGCAATCTTTGCTATTTCTTCATCTACATTTTGAGTAGAAATTTGAAAACTTTCTTTTTCTTCAACAATATAATTTATTGATTTAAGAAACTTAGTATATTCGTTTTTATTTAATTCTTTGCCTCTATTAATGAGATGCCATTTATCAATTTTCTTTTGGATGCTTTCTCTTTTTTCTATTAAAGCTTTATTGATAGGGGCAAGTTTATGAACCGCTATATCAAATTTTTTCCAAAAATCCTCAGCATCTATGTTTGTGCTAGGAATTACTTCTTTGTTAACAAACTCAAGCAAAACAGGGCTTATTGTTAGATTTCCTTTTTTAATTTTATTCATATACACTAATTCATTATCTTATATATTTTGGCACCCAAAAAGTTTAAGGACCTACTTTTTTGGCAATAAGAGAAAACAGTCTCTAATTATTTTTAAATTTGACCTACACTTTAATAAGAGTCAATTGATTAAAAAATTTATTATATATAAGCCATTTTAAAGTCTCAATTGAATTCTATTGATAAGAGAGCTATGATAAAATTTTTAAAAGTATTATGAAGAATTATTTAGAGTTTGAAAAAGAAATTAAAACATTAGAGACAGATTTAGAAAACTTAAAAAGTCCATTCGGTTCAGAAGGTATTTCAGAGATAGATACTCAAAAAATTACATCAACCGAAGAACAAATTAATGAAAAGCTTAAAATAACTTATGCCAATCTAAATAGTTGGCAAAGAACTCTAGTTGCAAGACATGAAGATCGACCTAGAGCAAATTTTTATATTAATAAAATATTCTCAAGCTTTACACCTTTGTCAGGTGATAGACTTTTTTCAGATGATAAATCAGTTATAGCTGGATTCGGTCTTATTGATAAAAAATCAGTGTTAGTTATTGGTCAAGAAAAAGGAGAGGATCTTACAAGTCGGATTGAAAGAAATTTTGGAATGATGCGGCCTGAAGGATACCGAAAATGTATTCGTTTAATGCAACTAGCAAATCGATTTCAAATACCGATTGTAACTTTTATCGATACGCCTGGAGCATACCCGGGTATTGGAGCAGAACAAAGGGGCCAAGCTTCTGCTATCGCAACTTCAATTGAATGTTGTATGTCACTTAAGGTTCCAAATATTTCTATCATTATAGGAGAAGGTGGATCAGGTGGCGCAATTGCCTTAGCATCTTCAAATAAAGTAATTATGTTAGAAAATTCAATTTATTCTGTAATCTCACCAGAAGGATGTGCATCAATTTTATGGAGAGACCCAAGCAAATCATTACAAGCTGCAGAGGCAATGAAATTAACTGCAAAAGATTTATTAGGACTTGGAATAATTGATGAGGTCATTGAAGAACCATTAGGAGGAGCTCATCGTGATCGAGAAAAGATAGCTCATGATATTAAGAATTCAATTGAAAAAAACCTAAGAAGTTTTGAAAATTTTTCGACAAACGAAGTTTACGATCATAGAAAGGCAAAGTTTTTAAAAATAGGTAGAGAAAGAGGATTCGCAAAATCAGACAATTTTAAAGATACAAGTCTTGGATACAAAGAGTCTTATTTTAATAAAATAAGAAGAGAGTTTGACAAGAATCAATATTTTTACTACGGTTTAATCCTATTTTTGCTTGTTCTGATTACAACTATAACTGTTGTATAAAAGACAATTAGCTCAATAATTGTCCTAGGTCACTAAACATTTCTTGACATATCAAAGCCAAATCTATTAAAGAAGCGAAGTTAGTAAATATTTGCTAATTAAAGTTAATAAAAAACAAGGATAAGTAAAATAATATGAGTACACTAAAAGGTAAAGTTAAGTGGTTCAATGGTACTAAAGGATACGGTTTCATTGAAAGAGAAGATAAAGAAAAAGACGTGTTCGTTCATTCTTCAGCTGTTAGAGATGCCGGTTTAAAGTTTTTAAACGAAGGCGATGAATTAAATTTCGAAGTTGAAAATGGAGACAAAGGTCCTTCAGCAGTAAAACTGCAGAAAATCTAAATCTTATTTCAGAATTCATAAATTATTGGAACATGAACTTTAGCAATATAGTCCTGACCTTTAATAATGACTTGCGCATTTAAATTTTTGACTGCGTAAATTAACAACAAAACAAGGAAAAACAAATAATATGAGTACACTAAAAGGTAAAGTTAAGTGGTTCAATGGTACTAAAGGATACGGTTTCATTGAAAGAGAAGATAAAGAAAAAGACGTGTTCGTTCATTCTTCAGCTGTAGCAGATTCAGGCTTAGGTAGCTTGAACGAAGGTGATGAGTTAACTTTCGAAGTTGAAAATGGAGACAAAGGTCCTTCAGCAGTAAAATTGCAGAAAGCCTAAACATTTCCTAAAACGTAAATTAATGGGGTAGAAAATTTAATTAGTTTCGATCCCATTAATTCTTGTGTTGAAAATTAGACATATTTTGTTAAAAACACACCATGGTTATTAGTAAAATATTCTCTACATTCAGAAAACATCCTCACAAAGTGCATACTAGACTGCTGCTTAGATTATAATCACTTACATATATAAATTTTACTAAAACTAAGATAAAAATAAATAAGATGCAGCTGTAGCTCAGTTGGTTAGAGCACTAGTTTGTGGAACTAGGGGTCGGTGGTTCGAGCCCACCCAGCTGTACCAAAAAAATGGAAAAAGAAAAAAAAATAAAACCTTCTAAAGAATTACCCCTAGGGTTTGTTGACAGACAAGAAAAAGAATTGTTAACACGAGATTTTATAATTTCTAATATTAAAGAAGTTATGATTAAATATGGATTTCAGTATCTTGAAACACCAAGTTTTGAGTATACAGACAGTATTGGAAAATTTTTACCTGACAAGGAAAGACCTGACCAAGGAGTTTTTTCTTTTAAAGACGAAAAAAATTGGCTATCTCTTCGATATGATTTGACTGCACCATTAGCTCGTTATGTTGCCAAAAATTATTTAGAAATACCCAAACCATTTAAACGTTATCAGCTAGGCACAGTTTGGCGAAATGAAAAACCAGGCCCAGGAAGATTTAGAGAATTCCTTCAATTTGACGCAGATTATGTAGGCACTAAAAATCTACAAGCGGATGCTGAGCTATGTGTTCTTATTTCAGAAATTCTAGAAAAATGTGGTTTAACCAAAGACGATTATACCGTTAAAATTTCATCAAGGATATTTACTAAAGAACTTTTTGATGAGCTAAATATTCAAACTGGTGAGCAATCCGCAGTAACCTTACGTGCTCTGGACAAATTAGATAGGCTTGGTTGGGAAGAAGTTAAAAAAATTTTAGGAAAAGGTAGGGAAGATAAATCAGGAGACTTTACAAAAGGTGCTGATCTTGACGATGAACAAATAAAAGTACTCGAAAAAAAAATTAAAGAAAAAAAACCCAATACAAGCGACATACTTGAAATTATGAAAATATTTAAAGCATATGACTTTACTAATTACCAATATGACCCATCAGTTATTAGAGGGCTTGAATATTATACGGGGCCAATTTTTGAGGTTAATCTTAATTTTGAAGTAAAAAATG
>Ga0308010_1000752_pt1 | contig 19550 bp, 12 predicted proteins | sample Neamet129_FD_202368 | JGI IMG/M metagenome (GOLD analysis project Ga0308010, IMG submission 202368) | Marine microbial communities from water near the shore, Antarctic Ocean - #129 | ecosystem: Environmental > Aquatic > Marine > Unclassified | place: Southern Ocean | collected 2014-07-24 | reverse complement strand
TCGTCTACGTGAAGTAGTAGAGTCTCATCGTGATTTCCCTAATCGACGAGTGAGAATGGCGTTCTCTTAATAATCGATTGGAACGACGATAAGTGATTGTTAAGACGTGGTTAGTGCATTTTTATTTCGATCGAAGTTCGGTGGATTGGTCGACATAAACGAAGTTATAGTCGAACAATTCAGTGAGCATGTCCCACTTTGGATTGCCGAACGATAAATCAGTCTGGCTGTCATAAGTAATTTCTTGATTCCAATTAATCAATAACGGTGGTCTTCCCAAACCATTACGACAATGTCCGAATTCAGTCGGTGCGCTGTTTCCATTTCTAGCACTTCTATTTGGAAACCACCGTCACAGGTAATGGGAATCGCTTTGCAATCAGGGTCTACCATCACGGCGCTAATCTAACCAGGCAACATCCCAATCCTGCCATCCGATCATGATTATCGGCCGTTAGAATATATCGAGCGTAGATGGCGAAACGGCTAGGAGACTAGTTATTTAGGCGTTTGTGTTAACAGGTACGGCTATTTGATCGAAACGAAACTGAAACTGCTGAGGTGATTCATTTCGTATTTATTTTTGTCAGTTAGGTACGACTCTCGTTCCTCACTCGATTTCGGGTTATTGTTATGTATCTTGATTTCTGACAAATCGTATTCGGTCGACTTAGCATCGAATCGAAACACGATGGGAGTGACCTCAAAACATGCCTGACTGGTGGCTGGAAGCGACTCTACCGACCGTAGTGTTCGGTATTCTCCTCGTGCTATGGGTTGCGATACCCGCACCTGAAGGTGAGTCAGATTTAGCCTCTCGATTGCGCGATAGGTTCTGCAAATAATGTTTGCAACTGCTGATCGCAAGCGACTTGTCATGGGTCTGGTGCTACTCGCATTAGTGCTGGGAATGTTTCTGGCATTCAACCGTTTTCCTAAAATTGGCATCGTCGGTGAAGATCTCGACGCAGTTCAGTCGACCACAAGCCAATGTTTCCAGGGCTTTTGTATCGAACGTGATCCCGGCGTAAGTTTCACGACCCGCTGGATCAAATTCTCGATCACATATCTCCGACTCGTCACAGTTGGTATGACGTTTGCGTTTTTGACTGCCGGACTCGCCGAAGCGTTCTTGTTCTCGAAATCCATGAGTAGTGGCCTTCCTACTGCAGGCGTGTTCCGCAGAACAGTTCAGGGAACAGTAGCCGGTGGAGTGATGAATCTCTGCTCTGCGTGCATTGTCCCGGTTTCCTCGGCGTTCCATAAACGAGCCAGCATTGAAGGCGCTGTCGCCATGGTGCAGGGTTCGACGACTCTGAATATTCCCGCACTGGCGATGGTCTTCTTCGTGTTCAGCCCAGTGCTTGGTTTCAGCCGATTAATTCTTGCGATAGTCGGAGCATTAATAATCGGGCCTATTGTCGTACTCAGCGTCCGGCGCGAACGAGTAAAGCAAGTCGAAATTCCTGATACTTACCAAGACCCTGATGATCTCGTAGGCTGGGGCGAAGTTCTGGGCCCGGCTTTCAGACATTGGGCGAAGGCGAGTATCGGTTACGCAATCAGATTGTCGCCCATCATGATTGTTGCCGGATTCGCTAGTGGTCTAGTTATTCAATGGCTCAGCCCGGAAATTGTGGCAACCTATCTCGGGAACGATGTACGCGGAGTTCTACTTGCTGCGACCTTCGGTGTACTGATCAACGTCCCTCTTCTATTCGAAATTCCACTTGTAGCGTTGTTGCTATTACTCGGCATGGGGACGGCTCCTGCTGCCACCCTGCTGTTTAGCGCTGCTGCCGGGGGGCCAGTCACATTTTGGGGGCTCTCCAAGCTAATGCCTCGTAAAGCATTGGCGACGTTCGCCTCAGCGACGTGGGCAGTCGGTGCATTAGGTGGCCTAATGGTTCTGTTAGGTGGAAATTACTTTTGGGAAGATGCAGGGCTTAGCGACCGCATCGGCAAAGCTTCAGAACAACGTACTGTTGCAGAGCTATTCCTAACATCTAGCTCTGCCCCCCTCGATATTGCCGATTACCCATTGGGGTTAGATGGTAATCCGGGCGCAGACGAATTTATGCCGTTCCAAAATATTGCTCCTCTGATTGGCACTGAAGCACTTATTGATAACCGATACCCAGGTGTTGCGATATTCGACTACGACCGCGACGGTGATCTCGATTTCTACGTGACATCTGCAGAATCGAACGCTGTGTTCCAGATCACCCGAGGTGGACCGAACAAGCTATTCAGGAACGATGGCGACAACAAGTTCACTGAGATTGCCGAATCAGCTGGTATTGCAGCACCGACACACAACTCAACCGCAGTAGCAGCGTGTGATCTAGACAACGACGGTTTCCAAGATATCTACGTTGGTGCGCAGGGTCGAATCGGCGACAATCTCGACTATCGGTCGCTGGCTCAAAACCCATCACTTGCAGCAGTAGTTCAAGATCGACTTTTCCATAACAACGGCGATGGCACATTCACCGATATCACGGCGACAGCATTTGGTACGGAAGCCAATCCCCGTTCTGCCACAAGCATCGCATGTGGAGATTTAGATAACGATGGCTGGCTCGACCTTTACGTAGGAAATCGAGCAGATCAAGATTTCGTTCGCTTCGACACTTCACGCCATCACGGTCATTTCAACACTTTCTTCCATAACAATGGAGACGGAACGTTCACCGATCAAACAGTCGAAGCTGGACTAGTTTCACCGCCAATTCGAATGCGAGATATTTCTGGCAATCCGATCCTCTATCCAGCCCCCGGAAACACGACGATAGAGGGATTCGATATCAGTGAGACCGACGCCAACGGCAACATCGTAGGCGATCCGGCAGGTCAGACTTGGGCGACCTTGATGTTTGATCACGACAACGATGGCGATCTTGATCTATGGATTGGTGACGATGGCGATCGGCTCAAGGTGTACCGAAATGACTCAAACTCAACTGGAATCAAATTCACCCCAATCGAAGAGCTTCTTGGTATCGACCAGATGGGTCAGTGGATGGGTTTTGCGCTGGGTGACTTCGACGGAGACGCCGACCTGGATGTGTTCGTCACCAACATGGGATTCCAACCGCTAGAACGTCCGTGGCCTCGGGTACCTTCGGCAGATTGTGCCTACTATCACTCGACCAACACTGGCACTTGTTTCCACGCCTTGATCGAGAATCGGGTCAATGAAGAGTCCGATCCCAACCGCCCCGGCGCATTTGCGTTTGTCACTGGCGAAACAGTTGTGACTCCTTCGTTAGCAATTCCGCCCTCTTCGCTAAGTGACGATTTTGAAACACAAGACGATGCTGAAATAAGCGGACTTGAAGCATACGAATTCGGCTTCGGAACAGCGTTCTTCGATATGGACAATGACGCTGATCAAGATCTCTACTGGATTGGATCTCTCGCCGCCCGCGGCGAAGGACCTCAGGGAGATTTCGCCCCTGCACTAGGGCGTTTGCTGCAGAACGATGGAACCGGTTCCTTTACAGATATCACTGCGGAAGCGCACATTACCGATGCGCTTGCTGTGGACTACTCTAATCTTGATCCCGATGACAACGATTTCAACTCAAGTAAGCAGCGTCTTGGAGTCGAGTTCCACGAGAACGGCAAAGGCGTTGCTGTAGGCGACTTAAACGGCGACGGATTTGTCGATGTGATCGGCACGAACAGCAACGGCGAAACATTCGATGCAAACGGAGAACGAGCTATAGCCAGCGGCCCACTGTTCGTATGGATGAATAGTGGTGGGGATAACAGTTGGATTTCGTTCCGACTCACCGGTAGCATGGGCAACAATGGCACTGGTTCAAACGCTGATGCAATCGGTGCAAAAATCACTGTGAGCCACGTCGGCTACGAGGGTGAAGAAGTCATTCAGATGAAAGAAATTCTCGGCTCGTCGAGCTTCTTGTCGATGAGTTCATTGGACACCCACTTTGGTATTGGAAATGCCGATTCAGTCGAAGTATCAATAGTATGGCCAAGTGGCCGAACGATTGACTTGAATAACCTCGAGATCAATAGACTTCATGAAGTGGCAGAATCCGTCAACTAGCCAGATATCTACTCGTCGAAATCTGGACGTTTTGTCTTGGTGAATATCGCCAGAACAAGTCCCATCAGTGAGAACACAGTCACGAGCATATAGGCGAACTTCCACCCGCTCATAAACGAATCACTGGCCGGTTCGTTACCCGTGATTTTACTCAAAGGAATATCGAAGCCATCGGCGACCATAACTCCCACGACTACTGCTGATGCGATCGCCTGCCCAGCCACGTTTCCGACGTTCCTTGTCAAATTTGTGAGCGCCCCAACGACTCCGAACGATTCTTTCGGCACGCTTCCGAGAATAATGCTGTTGTTTGGAACTCCCCAGAGTCCCATAGCGACTCCATTTACCAACAGCACAACCATCACGATCCAGACCGGCGTTTCCGCTGAGAACACCATGAATGCAATTGCTGTAGCAACCAACATTGCGAATCCAACAACGGTGAACGGCCTCTCACCAATTCGATCACCCATTCGTCCGGACGTGCTTGCTGCGGTAGCCATACCTAGTGACGTGATAAAAATGATCGCACCAGCAGCGGCTTCTTGAATATCACGCAGGCTGATTAAGTAGATCGGCATCAGGAATCTGATCGTTGTTGTACCTAAGAAGCCTAGGAATCGGGTGGCAATTGCCATCGTAAAAACTAGGTTCTTGAACATTCGAAGATCCAGCATTGGTGAGTCGGAATTGAGCTCCCACCAAACGAACACTGCGAAAAGCGCAGCCGCCGAAGCGAACCCACCGAGAATCATCGGTGAAACGATTGCCACCCCGAAAGGGTTGTTGATCAAAATTACGACGACGGTTATCGCAACGCCAGAAACAATCGCTCCAACCCAGTCAAACGCTGGCTTTGGACCTCGACGTTGAAGGCTTACGACATTCTCATCCAAAATGAAATACCCAGCTATAAATGCAATACCAATTGGTATCGTCAACATCAAAAACAATGACTGCCATGGCATGAACTGCAGCACTACCCCGGCGATAACAGGTCCGACCGCACCACCAATTGCAACTGAAGTCGTCACAGCACCGATCGCCTTGCCGCGTTCATTCGCTGGGAACACCGAGAGAACCATAGCGGTTCCAACCGATTGCCCCATAGCGTTACCTATTGCAGTCAATATTCTTGCGGCGATAAGAAGAGCAAACGTTGGGGCTAGTGCGGTAAAAACTGATCCACTAGCGAAAAGAACCAACCCAATCAAGTGGATTTTCTTTCGACCAATAATATCGGCCAGTCTACCCATCGGCATCATGAAAGCGCTGATCGCCAGCCCCTGAACGATGACTACCCAAGACGCGTTACGCAGAGTTACGTTGAACGTATCAGCGATCTGGGCAAGTGCGATAAAAACCATGCCCATGCTGGCGACCATAGTGAAAAAGGCGATACCAATTGCGGTAAATGCTTTCCATTTGTTCACATTGGGAATGTTAGTTGGTTTTGTAGTATTTTCGGGCTGTTGACGGGTTTGGGTCAAACCAGTGGGTTCATTACATACAGACGATTAGATTTCACCATGGGCGACATGTTACTACCGCCCTGCGCAGCAAACTCAAACGATATTCAATCGTACGAATCTAAATACTGGTTATGTCGCTCGTTGCTCGATCCAATCCAGATCAAACTCGAACCCAAATCCAGGTGAATTCGATGGCGTCAAGTATCCATCTTTAATGACTGGTGTACCCGGTAGAACGACAAGCTCTTCGAGTGGAACACCCGGAGGTGACACGCCCTCTGATCGTTCAGCCCACATAACCGACGACATGGCATATGCGAGGTGCTGTCCATATGGGTAATTAGTGCTGGCATGCGGAATCACTGTTAGTCCATGTGCTTCGGCCAAGTGGCAAATTTTAATTCCTGCCGTTAAACCACCGACCCACTGCAAGTCAGGCTGGAATATGTCGACTAATCCATGACTAGCAGCGTGTGCGAACGGGTGGATTGAGTACCAGTGTTCACCTGTAGCAAGCGTCTGGAACGGAATACGCTGACGAAGATTGGAATAGCTGTCCATGTCTTCAGGCAGCATGTAATCCTCAAGCCATTTAATGCGATACGGTCGCAGCTGCTCTGCCAATCGCACCATGTAATCAGTATTCATCGACATCCAACAGTCGACAGCAATTTCGACATCAGGACCGACTTGTTCTCTGGTCCTAGCCACAAGTTCTTCTGTGCGATTGAGTCCTGCGAGTCCGGCATCAGGCCCTTCTCTCAAGAACAGTTTTACGGCCTTGAATCCGAGTTCAAGGAACCACTCGATTGAGTTTTCAGTGCCATAGGAAATATCAGTATTACTGGCGTAGCAGAAGATTTTTTCTTTCTGAGGACCACCGATTATTTCGTAGACCGGTTTGTTCAGAAGTTTACCCTTCAAATCCCAAAGAGCGTTATCAACAGCACTAATTGCAAAGCTTGAAATACCAGCCGTGCCGTACGGTGCAGTGGCCTTCTGCATGAGATCCCACACGCGTTCCGTCGCCATGCAGTTTTCGCCCTCGATGACTGGACCAATGTGATCATTGATCAACGGAACAGTAACGCCACTGTGGAGCGTGAGACCAAAGCCCCACGTCCCATCCTCTGCTGTAACCACACAGGCAGTGCGCTTCCAGTTATTGCCCCAATCGGCACGTTTTAGTTCTGGATACCGCTGCATTGGGCTGACGAACCCATCAGTTTCCAGCTTAGGAACACGAGGTTTGGTTGTTGCGTGTGGGGTTACATCGACCTCGATAGCTTTGACTGACCTGATCTTCATGCGGAGAAATTCCTGTATTTGCGGCGTCTAATGAGCAATTGCACGCCGGACTTTACATGAAGATCAGGTCATAGACAGCTATATTTTCCTTGGAACTACTCATCAGAATTAGCTCGCATGAAGTCCATGTTCATTTCGATACCGAGACTAGGAGCATCAGGCCTGTGGAGTCGACCCTGTCGTACATCGAGCGGAGTCTGAATGAAGTCTTCGTGCGCAACTAAACGATGGAACGCAGTCTCAAACTTGTAGAAGTTTGGAACGGTCATCATTTTCTATACACCGGAGAACTTCAACAGCTAATATCGTAATCTTGTTAGCGTCATTAGGTGATTTTGAGCCTTGAACTAATCGGCACCAAATAAAGAAAGCTTCTTTTTGTCGGACAACAGAACTGAATCTCACAATATTGTGATCATAGGAGCCGGTTCCGCGGGTCTAGCTACGAGCTACTTCCTCAAAGAACAAAAAATTAAACATCTAATTCTCGAACGCGGAAACGTCGGGAATACATGGGACGCGGAACGTTGGGATGGGTTTTATCTTGTGAATCCAAACTGGGCAGTTCGCCTTCCCGGATTCCACTATGTAGGCACGGAACCAGAGGGTTACTTGTCGAAGCTTGAAACGATCAGGTATCTTCGGGATTACGCCAAGCATTTCGACGCTCCTGTCAGATCAGGCGTTGATGTCGTATCTATCAATCGAGTCGACACTGGTTATCTACTCAAACTCGCTTCAGGCGATGTAATCGAAGCGCAATGCGTTGTTGTGGCGACTGGTGCGTTCGGCGTACCAAGGATTCCCGATTATTCGAATGCTCTACAGGATTCGATAACTCAGATTCATTCATCGGCATATAAGAACCCTGAATCGCTGTCTGAAGGCGCAGTACTCGTCGTTGGATCTGGCCAGTCAGGCGCACAGATCGCTGAAGAGTTACTCGATGCCGGCAGAAGTGTATATCTGTCCGTTGGGAGCGCAGGAAGACGCCCACGTCGGTACAGAGGACGTGATTCATCTTGGTGGAACTATACGATGGGAAGTTTTGATAAAACCATCGATAACGTGGAGTCCGTCGATGATGCCCGTTACAGTTCGTCGGCTCATACCAGTGGAGCCGAGGGCGGACACAATATCTACCTCCGCTATATGGCAAAACAAGGAATGACGCTCATTGGACCTGTCACTGACGGTGAATACGACACTGTTACGTTGAGAACAGATCTCGTAAATATATTAAAAGCAGTCGATGATCATCCTGTGGAATGGAAGAAGAACGTCGATGTCTACATTGAGAAGCACGGCATTCAAGCCCCGCTTGACGATGTTGTCGATCCACCGGGCATCGAAGAGTGGCCAAAAGGTGACGCTCCAGATTCGTTGAACCTAATCGAAGCAGGTATTACATCGATCATCTGGTCGACAGGCTTCAAATACGATTTCAACTGGATAAATCTGCCGATCACCGGTGAGTACAACTTTCCGATTCAGAAACGCGGTGTGACCATGTACCCCGGTTTGTACTTCATGGGACTGCAGTGGATGTACGGATCGAAGTCGGCCCAGTTCATAGGTGTCGGCGAGGATGCTGAATATGTCGCCGGGCACGTAGCTGATAATTTTAGGTAACTGAACGAAGCGTATTTCGAGCCTCAACGCAGCGTAGAAATGAAAACAGCCTGTGGTCAACTAAATGACCGTGGGCCGTTTTTTATTACGTAACTAACTGCATCAAGAACTACTTCGGAACGTCAGGCGAACGTCCCTCGATAGAGATGTTCGGAATCCATTCCAACCAATTAGGCAAGTACCAGGCGTGTCGGCCGAGTATTCGCATTACGCTCGGTACAAGCAACGACCGAACGATTGTTGCATCAAGAAGTACCGCAGCACCAAGACCGAATCCCATGGACTGGAAAAAGGCGATATCGCCGAGGGCGAATCCACCGAACACTGCAACCATAATCAGCGCTGCTCCAGTGATGATACTTGCGGTCTTACGAAGACCAAAGGCTACTGACTCGGAAGCCAATCCCGTCTCATCGTAGCGTTCCTTGATGCGGCTAAGCATGAACACGTGGTAGTCCATCGAAAGTCCAAACAAAATGCTGAACATAAACAACGGTAACCAGAATTCGATCTGATCAACTTGCTCGAATCCGAACACATCGATAAGGAATCCCTTCTGGAACACCAACACGACGAGCCCGTAAGCGGCGCCAACCGAAAGTAGATTCATCAGTATCGAAGCGATCGATATAGTGACAGACCTGAATGCCAACAGCAGTAGTATGAAGCTCAGGCTAAGCACCGAAGCAAACACAACTGGAAGGTACTCGTCGGTAATTTTCACTGAGTCGACGACCTCAGCTGGACCACCGCCAACTAGCACTTCGTAGGAATCATCAGGAACGTTAGAAAACGCCTCAGGAATCAGTTCAGATCGTAAGTCACGAATCGTGTTCAGTGCGATCTGTCCCTGAGGATCGCCCGGAATAGGTGACCTTAGGGTTGCAAGATTCACGCTAGGTTCGATTCGAATTTCAGGAGCTTGAAGACCGTTATCAGTGTTCATAGACTGCTCAAGATTCGAAATTGCAGTACTAATGAGATCAGAACCAACATCACCGTCTATGGCTACAACTGCCTGAGCATCTGATCCGAATCCAAACTTGTCATCAAGCGTTTGGAACCCAATCTTGGCTGGTACTTCGTCAGGTAGTACAGAAATTCCGCTCGTTCCCTTTTCGAGGTCGAAGTAAAAGTAAGAAAGAAACAGCAGAACAGCCGAGGCAAAAATAAGGCTGATCCATGGACGACGCATAACGTTAATCGTTATCGTATCCCAAACACCCGACTGACCTTCAGGATTAACGATTTTATCTTCACCGAACAGAGCTGAGAACCTTATTCCGCTGAAGCGACGAATCAAGCTCAACACGACCAGAATTACCATAACTCCAGTTGAAACCATAATTACATCTGGGCCAAATCCAACAGTCAACGACAGAATCACGATTCCGACAATGAACAGCCCTGCTGTTATAGGAAAGGGTGCCTTTACTGCTTGCACCTTGTCGCCAAGTATTCCAATGATCGCGGGCAGCAATGTAATCCCGACGATCACAGCTACGAATACGACAAGAATCGAGCCGATTCCGAACGCTTGAAACGTTCGTTCTGGGATGATCAGCATTCCCAGCATAGCTAGCACAACTGTCAGGCCACTGAACACTACAGCTCGTCCTGCGGTTCCTCCAGCGGCTTCGATTGCGGCATGCTTGTCGAGACCACGCTCACGCTCTTCTTTGTATCGAGACAGGATGAACAACGAGTAATCGATACCAACGGCCAATCCCATCATGGAAATAATGTTTGGCACGAACTCGTTCAAATCCATGAACTGACCAACGATGGCGGTTAATCCGACCGCTGTGAATATCGCAACGATTGCAAGAATGATTGGGATGAACGCCGAAACTACAGCACCAAACACCAGTGCCAAAATAACGAGTGCGATGGCAACACCAATCGTTTCGCCGGTAACGAGATCGTTTTCAGCAAGTTCACTGAATGTGTGCTCAATGCTGGCGTTACCGATCATGTAGACCTCAAATTGGTCATCGGTAAATTCGACGGTTACATGCAGAAGTGTTTCGATATCAGCGGCATGCTCATCAAAGACTTGAATTGTGGTCAGCAGAGTCGTTTCGTCCTCTGAGATCATTCCCTCGTAGTCGCTGAACTTGCCATCCATCACTTCAACGCCTGCTTCTAATTGGGCAGCAGCAAGCGCATCACCGAATTCACTAACTCTCTGATCGAAAGCAGCGTCGCCGGGTTTCAAACTATCTGCAAGGATCAGAACGAACTCACCGGAAGTCTCAGGGCCTGTTTTTTCTTCCGACTGAACGTCCGTGCCATCTAGTTCACCGAACCGGTCGCTGATAAGCATCCGGGCTCGCTCAAATTCAAGAATCTTGGTAGGTCCCTGTTTACCGTCGAGAGCGCTTTCCAGCATTGTGCTCGCCAGCATTCCGGCAGCTACAAGAACTACGATCCAACCTGCGACGACATACCACGGTCGTCGTCCACTGAAGCTCGCGATACCCTCTACCGAAACTCTCATCATCACCCTCATCACATATCTATGAAGTTGTAATTTTTAGTTACACATTAAAAAAGCCGAACAAACAACTTTGAACCGTTCACACCAAGTTGTCGAGTACTTCCATTCATCCACGTTCTTTAGTCAGGTGTTCCTCAGTTAGAGATTAGAGAACGGTTCGATATCACAGAAGCATTCGTCGCTCGCATCAGTCGGTTCCTAGGCCATCCACAATTCCATGTCGATTGAAATCAAGAAATCATTAGTCCGAATCTCCGAATATTTGCTCAGGAATGCCATCAAGTTCAAGTTCAGCTACGAGTACACTTTTTTGCCGTGACATCACCGATTGACGCTTCTACAAATACCCTCCCACGCGTGGCTAGAACTCCTTTTTACTACGGGTGGGTTGTGCTTGTAGTTGCTGCTCTGGCGAGCTTTGCGTCTGGTCCCGGTCAGACATTCACGTTTTCGGTATTCCAAGACTCATTCATCGAAGATCTCAGTCTTTCGTCGACGTCTGTCTCAACTCTTTACTTATTCGGTTCTCTCACTGCCGCCGGCCTGATAATTTTAATAGGTCGCAGTCTTGACCGATTTGGACCACGAATAATGATGGTCTTTGCTGTTATATGCCTTGGGCTAGGTGCTCTTTGGATTTCCCAAGTCGATACCCCATGGCAGTTGTTCGTCGGGTTCGCCATCATGCGAACGATGGGTCAAGGGGCATTGAGTCTTATCCCAACGACTGTCGTTTCAGTTTGGTTCGTAAGAAAACGCCCAATGGCATTGGCCCTGATGGCTTTGGGCGGAGCGATAGCGAGCGGTATCTACCCGTTCTACGGGGCTAGCCTGATCGAATATTTTGGATGGCGAACAGCGTGGATTGTTATAGCGATAACCGGATGGGTAATTCTTATAGTTCCGGCGATCGTATTCATTAGAACGAGTCCTGAATCTATTGGTCTGAAACCCGATGGTGATTCGAACAAAAAAACCTCCGATACAAAGCTAAACGATCAAGGAAAAGCACAATCTGAGTTTGTGTGGACAGCTAAACAGGCAGTTCGATCTCGCGTCATGTGGTTACTCATTTTTGCGGGATCAGCCCAGTCATTGGTCGGAACTGGTGTGGCATTTCAACAAATTTCGATCATGACTTCTAAAGATCTAAGCATTGGAGCAGCTGCAGGTGTATTTGGGATCATGGCACCCGCGGCTATAGCCGGACAATTTATCGCTGGATATTTGGCAAGCCGAATCCCAGTTCGGTATCTGATTGCAGCTGGCCAAGCAGGTCTAGTTGTTGCGATGATTATGCTTCTCGGTACGAACGAGTTATGGCAGGCGTACGCATACGGCGTAGTTCTCGGCACGATTCAGGGATTTTTGATGAACCTAAATCAGGTCGTTTGGCCAGCTTATTTTGGTCGTAAGCATCTCGGCAGCATCAAGGGTATTGCGAACTTTGGCATGATGGCATCGGCAGCTATTGGCCCCCTGCCACTTGCACTTTCGATCGATCAAACAGGGTCGTACACAATCGGTCTCATCGGCTACATGGTGTTGCCACCACTCTGCGGAATTGCCGCAGTGTTTGCAGGTAAACCGCGACGGCCATCATCCCAACTAAGAATGCAGGCTACCTAGATTCCTTGTGTGGACATATTCGTTGTTTACGTATCAGTTCGACTTATCTTTTATGATTTCGTCAGTCCGTAAAGTAGTGCGTTGTTGTAGAGTGCGCCAAAGTTTTGAGAAATATATTTAATTGAAGGGACGGTGATTACATGACCGAAATGACTGGTGGTAATTTTCTTGCTGATACGATGCACGGCTACGGCGTAACCCACTTCTTCTTTATGCCGGTGATCATCGACGACTCCATGGTTCGCATGGAAGAACTCGGTATCACGAGAGTCATGGCTCATAGCGAAAAGCCAGCCGCGTACATGGCCGACGGCTACGCCCGAGTTAAAAACTCGGTCGCCTTCTGTGGAGCTCAATCGGTTGGTGCAACAAACCTCGCAGCAGGTTTACAAGACGCCTATCTCGCTAGCTCCCCAGTTATTGCGCTTACAGGTCGATTGGCACAGGAACAGCAAGATCGGCACGCCTATCAGGAAGTCGATCACGGTAGTCCGTTCCAGGCCAACACCAAGTACAGCGCACGAGTAGATCGCACTGATCAACTACCGATGTACCTACGTCAGGCAATTCGTGAAGCTACGACCGGAACGCCAGGCCCTGCGCACCTCGATTTAGCCGGTATCGCTGGTGGTGATATCACGAAGAACAGCGCTGATATGGAAGTGGTTATCGAAAACCAGTTCTCAGATCTGCCACCCTTCCGGCCTGAGCCAGACGCTAGTTCTGTAAACGCAGCACTTAGCGCTTTGGCGAGTGCGGCACGCCCCGTAATTATCGCCGGTGGTGGTGTGAAGACTTCAGGTGCAGGCAAGCAATTGATCGAGCTTGCCGAGCGACTAAATATTCCAGTAGCAACTTCGCTCAATGCGAAGGAAATGTTTCCATCCGACCATCCGTTAGCGGTTGGTGTTCCCGGATCATATTCCCGTGCTTGTGCGAATAAGACAGTCGCTGAAGCCGACATGGTGTTCTTCATTGGAAGTCACACTGGTGGACAAGTAACCAACGACTGGAAACTTCCTCGAGAAGGCACTCGAATCGTTCAGATGGACATCGACGCCTCGGAATTGGGTCGATCGTTCCCAATTGAAGTCGGCCTAATGTCCGACATTCAGGCCGGACTTCAGAAGATGCTCAATGCCAGCGGTGAAGTCGGTAAAGCCACCGATGAAAATTGTCGCGCCAATTGGGTTTCTCGTACTCAGCAGTTGGTTTCTGAATGGAAGGCCGGTGTTGAGAGTCTCTGGAATTCCGACGATATGCCAATGCGAACCGAACGCCTAACGAGAGAACTAACCCATCACCTGCCAAGCGATTCGATTCTTGTGGCTGATACTGGCCACTCAGGAATTTGGACCGGCACGATGATCGATCTCACAAGTCCAGACCAGTCGTTCATTCGCTGTGCTGGCTCTCTCGGCTGGGCGTTCCCTGCCGCTATCGGAGCCAAGGCAGCAGCCCCAGATCGTCCGGTAATCACCTTCGCTGGTGACGGTGCGCTCTGGTATCACTTCATGGAACTCGATACCGCCGTGCGTTACGGTCTGAACACCGTGACCGTTGTGAACAACAACGCCTCGCTCAATCAAGAGCGTGCCCTGAATGTTAAGAATTACGGTGGCGACTTGCCGGGATCAAACGAACTGTGGCATCTGACCGACATTGATTTTGCCGCAATGGCAGAACAGATGGGTGGATTTGGAATCACTGTGAAGAACCCTGGCGATTTCGAAAGTGCGATGGATCAAGCCTTGAACTCTGGTAAGCCAGCTGTGATCGATGTAAAAACAAACATCGAAAGCATCGCTCCACCGGCGTGGAACTAGTAAACTCCCGCCTATAGACCTGACTCACAAATGACCCGAGGCAGCCAGTTGCATTTACTAACTGCAGTGTTCTGGTTCGCGTCATTATTTTAGATCGCTAAAAATATAAAATTTCGGAGAACGAAATGCTCGCAGCTGGTACCGCCAGAGTCGATATAACCCCGCCAATTGGGATTGCTCATGCAGGCTGGGGCGCTCAGTTACACGAGGGTGCAGAGGGCGTCGACATGCCTCTCACGATAACCGCTCTAGTGATCGAACCCGATGGCAATAACGATCCAGCCGAGCGCATAGCGATTCTCGATATCGACACCTGCATGCTGGCTCAAGGTTACGACCAGAATATACGTAAGTCGGTTACCGAAGCGACCGGTATTCCTGCGCCCAACCAGAGGGTGTCCTATACCCACACACACTCAGGTCCAATCGAAGGTCTCTCTTGGATCGTCAAGGGCGCCGAGATGGTAGAGCCTTGGTTCATATCTATGGGGCCAGCTTCGGCAAAAGCTGTCGAAGAAGCGATCACAAAAATCGTTCCAGTTCGGTCTGACTCCGGTACCGGTCACTGTGAAATCAACATCAACCGTCGACCTGTGAGCAACGACGGAAAAGTATTTACAGGTCGAAATCCAGACGGGTTTGTCGATCACGAAGTTCTGGTTACGGCTCTAGACGACCTTGATGGCAACCCAGTGGCAACTCTCGTCAACTACGCCTGTCATCCAACGATCATGGGTCCGGAAAACAAGCTGATCACTCCAGACTATCCAGGACCGGTTCGAGAGACAGTCGAGAGCGTTGTCGGTGGCACTTGCCTGTTCCTACAGGGAGCAGCGGGCAATCAAGGGCCTATCGACGGCTTCACAGGCGATATATCGGTATATCGCAAGCTAGGTAAGCAGTTGGGGATCGAAGCAGCGCGAGTACGGCTCACTATAGATCCTGTTCCACGCGAAGAAAAACTCGAAGAAATTCTTCCTTCGGGTGCGGATTTGGGCATGTACTCGTTCAAGCAGGTCGGGGAGTCGGACGATACTCTCCGCATGATCGAAACATCAGCATCACTACCGGTCAAAGAAATGCCACCCGAATCGGAAGTACAGGCAAATTTTGATCGCATAAGCGCTAATCTTGAACAGGTCAGAAAAAACGGTGGATCGACTGACGATATCAAGAAAGCTGCCTTCCCTGCCAAGCGCGAAACCCTTTTACTCCGACACACGCAGACATTTGGTCAGGGTGGAAATAAACAGGATGTTCCAATTCAAGTAATCAGAATTGGAAACACTGCGTTGGTTGCCATTCCGGTCGAACCATTCGCCGAAATCGGTACCGCAGTAAAAGAACGATCACCTGCTGACTGGACACTTTTCTCAGGCTACTCAAACGGCTACTACGGTTACCTTCCAATGGCATATGCGTACCCAGAGGGTGGCTATGAAGTCGGCCCAACGGCTCCGTTCGAATCAGGGGCAGCCGAGCAGATGATCGAAGATTGTATCGAAGCCATTCAGAAGCTTTGGAGCTAATCGCGAGCTAGCCAGCTACTAATAGAGCTCACTACATAGAGCCCAACGGAGATTCACGATGACCGACACACCAAATGGCCCGAAGATAGGAATATCTGTCACCAATTTCGATGATTCGACGTTACGGCGTGTTCGTCAGCTCGGTATAACTAACGTTCACTCAAGCGGTGGTATCGGTAGTTCCGATTCTAACTTTGGCCGAGAGAATGAACTGCCGTGGACCGATGAAACACTTGGAACTGACGTCAAAGCGCTTGCCGCCTACGGAATAAAATTGGGCATCAAGATGATCACAGGCTTCCCGAACGCCATCTACGGCCGTACAAGTCGTGACGAAGATATCGAGAAAGTCATCGAGTCAGTTAAATGTGCTGGTAGATTGGAAATCCCAGTAGTCGAATACAACTGGTACGCCCACCGAATTGTCGAAGGTTACTCATTCGTTGAAGGTCGAGGTGGAGCCGAATACAAGGAGTTCGACTACCAGTCGATCAAAGATCTCTCACCACTTCCAGAAGAAGGCGCTCACACTGCCGACGCTATGTGGGACAACATCACTTACTTCTTGAAGGCCGTGATTCCGGCTGCAGAAGAAGCAGGTGTTCGTATGGCATTGCACCCCAACGATCCGCCAGCACCGATCAGTCGTGGCTCAGAGCAGATCATGGGCAGTATCGATGGCTGGAAGAAGCTGGCAAGTATCGTCGATAGTACTGCGAACGGCATCACGTTCGACTGCGGTGTGACTCGTGAGATGGGCGGCGATCCTGTACAAGTGGCCCGCTACTTTGGCGATCTCGACCGTATCAACCATGTTCACTGGCGAAACGTAATCACCGAAATTCCAAACGAGAAATACACAGAGGTTTTCTTGGATGAAGGTGAGGTAGATATGCTCGCCGTTATGAAAGAGCTCGTTCGCCAGAAGTACCCAAGAATCGTTTACCCGGAGCACCCACCTGTGATTGACCACGACAAAGAGTTCACACACAAAGGCTTCGGTGAGGGATACACGGGATTCGCTTATACCGTCGGATACGCACGGGCGACGTTGCAGGCGGCTTTAGCTGGAGCATAGCCCAATTTATCGAGTGTCGCGTAGGACCGTGATATCCGACTAAAGATCCCCAGTCATCAGACATCAATATTTCCAAGAACTAAAAGAGGTAAAAAATGTACAACTTGAACCATATTCACATGAAGTCGAACGATCCTAAAAAAGCTGCCAACTGGTGGGTTGATAATTTCGGATTCACGATCGTTGACGATTCGACACGAGATACTGGTGACCGTTTTATCAAGTGCCGTTCAGCCAACGATGTACCCGTGAATATCTCGGGACCACTGGATGGTCAGACTCTCGTTGAGAGCGACTCAGGTCCAAATCTAGGGCTCGAACACTTTGGGTTCGACGTTGATGACATGGATGCCGAAATAAAGCGACTCGGCGCCGTTGGAGCTCCTCTGGTGGAGGGACCCAACGAACTTCCCGATGGCACGCGATTCTGCTGGGTTGCTGCACCAGACAACGTACGAGTAGAACTAATACAGTGGCCTAGCTAGCGATCCTAGCTATTATCCGAATCGGCTCCGAGGTTTTCGCCGCGGAGTCGGCTCGCACGGATGTCGTGCTTACCGGGGTAGCGAACTGGCAAGTGGCCATCTTCGATCATCAAATCGAGCGGGTTCGCCATAGTCTTCATCGGCATCTGCACTTGCGTCTGCAGCCGTGCAGATTCGTAAACAGCGTGCACCATTCGGACACAATCACCGACACCGATGGCGTGATGACAGTCGAGCATTAATCCTCCGGAATCGCACCAATGCTCAACGCAAAGTTGTCCCAGTAGGGCTGTTGATCTATCCGTGCGTCGATGACCGTTGCTCTATCGGCGGCCATCGCCTGAGCCAACGCAGTTTCGAATTCCTTTGGAGTGTTTACGATTACGCCGTTCAAACCTGATGCTCGGCCAATTGCCGCGAAATCTACTGGTGTGAGATCGAGTCCAAATTTTGGAAGTCCTCGCGAAACTTGGCGTGATTTCATTGTGCCTAACGCCCTGTCGTTCACGATCACCAATGGCATTGCGACATTCATTCGAGCAAACACTTCGAAATCGCCAAGCCGCATAAGTGTAGAACCGTCGCCGCCAATCCCAATCATCGGTACATCAGGATTCGCCATCTTGGCTCCAAGCGACGCTGGAATCATGAGTCCCATCGTACGACCACCGGAAGTTCCTAGAAATTGTCCGAACTTATCGAACTCCCAGAGATGTTCAAGCATCCGAACGAACGCACCAGTTTCTGAGATCACTACGCCATCGCCGGGCAGTGACTCACGACAGCTAGCTACGATATCTTGAATGGAAAATTTCGCACCAGCGGGACGCTCGAAATATTTCAAAACGTTCTGCTTAGCGAGATCGATTTCTTCTATCGAAACCCCATCTCCACCAGCGCTGCTCAGAGCGTTGAGAGATTCCTTGAGAGAACCATTCACACGAACTTCCGGATTAGGAACAGTAGTACGATATTCAGGTCGAGAAACCAATTCGATGGCAGGCATTTTGAAGGCCCACGGTGCGTGGGTCATCAACGAATCAGCGCCCACTAGAATAGCAAGATCACAGAGTTCTTGTAATTCACCCTCAACAGTGTTCGGAACGTAGTTGCCGGTCATCACGCCGGCAAATCGTGGGTGAGATTCAGGGAACACTCCCCTAGCATCCATGTTCACCTGCACTGCCCCACCGATAGCTTCCACAAACTCCACCAACTCTGCAGTAGCTCTCGTAGTAGCCACGTCAGCACCTACGATGACCATTGGGTGCTTTGCTGAACTAATAAGTTTCTTAGCCTGTTCGAGTGAGTTCGCATCAGGTGAAGATTCTTCGTAACCAGCCGGGGCGGACTGAAGATCGCCACAGTCGCCATCATCGAAGTTTGACGGGTAATCAATAACTACCGGACCTCGCCGACCATCAGTCGCATTGGCCACTGCGTCACGCAGAGTGTCGTTGGCTGTAGAGCGTTCCAGTGTGCTGAACGATTTTGTAATTCCACCGAACATTGCAGAGTGATCGGTTACTTGGACAAGATTAATATCTGAATTAGTAGGCCCCGCTTCGAAGGCACAGACAACCGGCATTCTCTCAAAGAAAGCGTTCGCCACCCCACCAAGCATGTTTCCCGCGCCGACACCTTTAACTCCGATCGCCAGTCCTGCCGTTCCGAGTCCTGCTCCATAGTACGCAGCAGCTATTGCCGCTGAAGATTCGTGGGCGACGTGAACAAATTCAACCCCTGCCTTACGTCCCGCTTCCATCGCATCCATTGGGAATCCAGAGCCCGGCAAACCAAAAACGTGTTTGATCCCTCGGCGAGCGGCGTCTTGCATAAGTAGGTCGGCGAATTTCATCGGTAGGTGCTCAAGTCAATTGATTAGAAGAGAGATCGTATTGTGAAAGCGGATGAATCGTACCAATTGGGTCCGGTTCACGCCCAATACCTGGGTATGTTATCTGGCTCGTTTAGCGCAATCTAAACACCACAACCGATATCGCAACTGAACAGACA
>Ga0308010_1000749_pt1 | contig 19586 bp, 13 predicted proteins | sample Neamet129_FD_202368 | JGI IMG/M metagenome (GOLD analysis project Ga0308010, IMG submission 202368) | Marine microbial communities from water near the shore, Antarctic Ocean - #129 | ecosystem: Environmental > Aquatic > Marine > Unclassified | place: Southern Ocean | collected 2014-07-24 | reverse complement strand
ATCCAATTGATTGGTCTATTTATAGAGGACAAGAAGAGCTATATCTGAGTGAATTTTTTATATTTACTGGTTATCCTGAAAAAGCTGAAATAGTAAAACATAATGCACAGCTTAAAACAAAAAATATGTGGATGGGATGTGGCTGGTATTCATTATGTGCATTGATAGGTCTTGCACCACCATTAGGTGGAGGTTCCGCAACCGATGATACAATTGAGATGGGAATTGTTGGTGGTCTTGTTGGCATTGCCTATTTCTTTTATGATTATAATGAAAAAAAACTTGAAGGTGCCAGTTTAAAAGATGCTAAAATAATAGCAGAAAAATATAATAATGATTTAATTCAAAGAATCTTTAATGAAAATGATTAATTAATACATTAAAGCCCCACATTCATGGGGCAAAAATGGTGGAAGAATAATTTATTCTGGTTACTAAATTCAAACTTATTTACAACCATAAATATCATTGACTGGTAATTCTTTATCAAAAACCCCATTCATTAGATATTTAAGTATAAAAAAACCACATGAAATACATTTTAAAAAGTTTGATAATTACTTTAATTGTTCAAATCTCTTTCGCTCAAGTAAACACAGAAACTATGAGGGAAACAAATCCTAAAAAAGAATTTAGAAATAAAGCAAAATTCGATTTTGGATATGAAAAATCAAAAGATGAAATTTTTGATATTTTATTTACACTGAGGTCTGATTATTATATTCCTGAAAATCTCCATTCTTTTCTTATTCTAAACTACCAGAATGGATTTAAATCGGAGCAAAATGAAAAAAATATAATTATGAATAAAGGTTTTGGACACCTCAGAATAACAAAACAAATATTTTCAAACTTAAATATTGAATTTTTTTCACAAGTTGGTTTTAATGATTTTCTTTCAATTAAAGAAAGGAAGTTATACGGTACTGGATTAAGGACTACAATAATAGAGAAAGATAAAGTGAAATCTTATATTGGAACTGGTATGATGAAAGAGTATGAGGTATATGATATCAAAGATGAATCTATTCAATTATTAAATAGATTAACAAATTACTTAACTATAAATATCCACTTTAATGATGATATTTCCTTCAAAAATATAAGCTATTATCAACCATCAATAATCAATAGAAATGATTTTAGAGTTTTAGTAGATAATGAAATAAAATTTAAAATAAATAATAAGTCTAGCATAAATATGACAATAAACTATAGGTTTGATAACGAACCGCACGGAAATATTGGAAAATCTTATTTCCAGATAAATAATGGGTTTGAATTAGTTTTTTAGTTTGTATGTTATTATTCACTATACTCAGAAAATCTTACCATTTGTTTTCGGTATATGAGTCATCTTTGAGGTAAAAACCTAATGAAAATGTGTCTGTGCTTTTGATTAAATAATTTTAATTTATATAATTTAAAAACTTAATATGCAAAAATTAATAGATTATATCCAGAATGTAGCCGATGACCAAATATATTTGGTTTATCTAATTGCAATTTTCATCAGCTACCTTATATATCTAATTACTAATCGTATCATTTTGAAATCGATTTCCCATTTCTTTAAAAAAACATCAACGTATGTAGATGATATTCTAATTGAAAAGAAGGTTTTCAACAAGATTCCATATCTTATCCCCCTAATCTTTATTTATAACCTTAAGGATCTGCTTCCGTGGTTTAAGGCGGTGGAAAATTTCTTACTTTCATTTTTTGCGCTGATAATACTTATTTCACTTAATGCATTTATAAATGCACTAAATGAAGTTTATACTAGGAGTAAGTTTTCGAATAAACTAAATATCAAAAGCTATATACAAGTTCTGAAACTGATAGTAAATATTCTCGGAATAATCGTTATGGTTGCTTTTTTAATTGGAAAATCTCCAGTTTACTTTCTAAGTGGTATTGGTGCGTTAACAGCAGTTTTACTCCTTGTTTTTAAAGATACCATTCTTTCACTTATCTCTAGTGTTCAAATTAGCTCTAATAATCTCTTTAAGATCGGGGATTGGGTTGAAGCTCCTCAATTTGGTGCTGATGGAGATGTCATTGATATTGCTCTTCATTCCGTTAAAATTCAGAATTGGGATAAGACAATAAGTATAATTCCTACAAACAAGTTGATTGATTCATCTTTCAAAAACTGGAGAGGAATGTCTGAAAGTGGTGGAAGGCGGATAAAACGCTCAATAAAAATTGACATGACCAGCATAAAGTTCTGCAGCGATTCAATGATAGAAAAATTTAAAAAATTCAATATAATCAGTGATTACATTGTTTCCAAGCAGGTAGAGATTGAAAACCATAATCTTGAAAATAATATTAATGATGAAGCATGGCTAAATGGGAGATCACTGACAAATATTGGCACATTTAGAGCATATATAGAAGGCTACTTGAAGAACCATTCGAGCATTCATAATGAAATGACCTTCTTAGTTCGACAGCTTGCTCCCGAATCAGATGGGCTTCCAATTGAAATTTATGTATTCTCTAATGATACCGATTGGGTTAACTATGAAAGCATTCAGGCAGATATATTTGATCACTTACTTGCAGTTTTATCGGAGTTTGAATTAAGGGTTTTTCAGGACCCTGCAGGAAATGATTTTAAGTCCATGAAGATATAACAAATAAAATAGAATAAATTCAGAGTTGCCAAAACCAGAAGGAAAATTTTAGAGACACTCTACCCATTTCATTGAATCTTATTTATAATGGCCAGAAATGGAGTATTAAAGGGGTGCCTACTATTACAATTAGAATTTCCAAAGGCAATCCCATTCTCCAGTAATCAGAAAATTTATAGCCCCCCGGTCCAAGAATCAGCGCATTGCACTGATGACCAATAGGGGTCAGGAAAGCACAAGACGCCCCAATAGCAACAGCCATCAAAAAGGGGTCTGCGCTTACACCCATAGAAACAGCAATTCCGACAGAAATGGGTGCCATAATCAGGGCAGTGGCAGCATTGTTAATAATATCCGAAAGGCACATGGTAAGCACCATAATAATGGCCAAAATAACACCGCTTGGAAGACCACCAGTAATACCAACCATAAATTCAGCAATTAACTGGCTACTGCCAGTTGTCTGCAGTGCATCACTCACAGGTATCATTGCTCCCAGCAGGACAATTATGGGCCAGTCTATATTTTGATAAAGTTCGCGGATAGGAAGGATGCCTGTAAATATATATAATAATATGGCTCCAACAAAAGCCAGGGTAGTAGGCAGCATTCCGGACATACTTAGTACAATGGCGCTTGCAAAAATCAACAGTGCCAAGCTAATCCGTGAAAATACACCAACCTGTACTTCTCTTTGAGCAAGGGGTGCCAGATTCAGGGAACTTATATTATCATCAAGGTTATCTATATTCCCCTGAATGAGAAGTACATCCCCTACGCGAAATATAACATCTCCCAAGCGCTTCCGTATTGACTTTCCCTGGCGGGCAACTGCCATGAGTATAAGTGAATTTGAGGTACGGCTTCTAAAATACGGCCGATTACGGTTTACGAGATGTGAATCGGGTGTAATTAAGACTTCTTTAAAAGCTGTGCCATCATCTTTAAGCTGATCTATCCGTTCCCGCATCTTTTTTGTTAAGCGAAGGCCGTACTCATCCATCATTAACTTTAAATCTACAGGGTCTGCCTGAATTTGAAATCGGTCTCCTTCCTCTATGATTCTACCCTGCTGCGGAGAATAGATATTCCCATTTTTAGAAATGCACCTAATTATTTCAAGTCTGTCTTCTGTATATTTTTCGATCTCACTAATTTTTCGGCTAATAAATGTGCAATCCTTTGGGATACGAATCTCAGTTATATATTCATCAATGGAAAACATTGATTCAGCACCAGCTTTTTTAAATGACTCTTTCGGTATCAATTTCCAGCCGATGAGTGCTACAAACAGCACCCCCAGAATAGCTATAATTCCTCCTACCGGGCTGAAGTCAAGCATACCGAATACTTCCGGATGAAATTGCTCAACATCAATATTCAGGGCTTCAAAATATTTAGCCGCCGGAGAAGTATTATTTTCAATGGCCTGGGTCTTAAGTTCCATATATAGGGTTTTTCTAAGAGTCGAAATGATGATATTCGGCGGTGTACCTATCATAGTTATCATGCCCCCTAGAATACTGGCAAATGCTAGGGGCATAAGTATAACACTTGGTGATCGTTTCTGTTTTGCGGAAGTTTTAAGTGCTACCGGCAACATGAGTGCCAGGGCACCTACATTATTCATTATTGCAGAAAATATGGACACCACAGCACTCAAACTTGAAATATGCACTGTCTGATATTTTGAAAGGGGCATAATTTGACGGGCAATGACATCCACCACTCCTGAATTACGCAGTGCCCTGCTGATAATCAGGACAGCTGCCACTGTTATAACAGCAGGATGTCCAAACCCCAGGAATATATTGGAAGGTTCCATAATCAAAGCGGATGTTTCTCCGCCCAGTATCTGATCCATAATAAACAGAGTGCACAGTGCAATAATAGAAACTATATCATATCTCCATTTTCCCCATATAAACAGAGAAAAAGTGAATATGATAATGCAAAATATGGCCGCCTGATCAAGTGTCATAAACCGTATGCCTTAATAATCTCTTTAAGCGTTTTTTCTTCAGGTATTTTATCATTCATTTTTCTCTTAATGATTACAAAGGGTTATCGTTATTCAACATCAATAGTAAAACAATTAAAAATATTTTTCCATCTAATTCGTAAACTTGAGTCCCACACACTCTCGGAGGTCTTTTGTTTACCTGTGAGCCCCTGCTCCCAAAGTAGGATAGAACCTGTTTTAATTATCTCCAATTGCAAATTTTTTATATTCAGTTCCATGAATAGGGTCATCATCAGCCCATGTCCAATGACCAAAACCAGTTGCTTGATAATCATCAAACGCTTCCTGAATCTCTGCTTTAGTATTCATAACAAATGGCCCATATTTTACTATAGGCTCCTGAATAGGTTTTGCCTGTAAAAGGAGAAGTTCAGTACCACTATTTAATTCTGAAATTAAAATATTCTCTGATGTATTTATATCTATCATGTTACCCGATTCAATTGTCTGACCGTTTATAATCACTCCAGAGCCATGATAAATATACAATGTTCGAATAATTTGTTTTTTTACTTTAGGTAATTCCCATTGTGCTTTCCCATTCATTTTTATTTTCCATATATTCACATTATTCTCAATATTGGATGCCCATGAATCAGGAGGTGATTTTGGTGCTTGTTTACTTGAATATTCACCAGCGATTAGTAAAATCTCAGTTTCTATATTATTTTTATCGATGGTTATTATTTTTGGGATTTCATCTTTCCAAAACATAGAGAAATTTGGCTTTACTCTTTTTTTCTTAGCTTCAAGATTAATCCATATTTGAAAAAAATCAATAGGATTATTATCACTTTTATTAAAAAGAGGAAACATTTCAGAATGCTGAATACCATCTCCAGCAGTTAACCATTGAACATCACCATCACCATAACGAGCAGAAAAACCTAATGAGTCAGAATGATCAATAATGCCTTTTTCGACAATAGTAACTGTTTCAAAACCTCTATGTGGATGCCTTGGGAATCCAGGTATCAAAGAACCATGATACATGCTCCAACCATTATAATTTGAAAAATCATTCCCAATATTTCTATTATCTAAACTCGCATTAGGACCCATTTTATTGTTTGCATTGGGATAATTATCTTTATGATGAACACAAAATAAAAATGGATCTTTAGTTGGCCAAGGACCTTCTTCTGGTAATTTTGAAATTTTAATCATATTTAATTTTTCTTTAGTTTTAGTAATCCTTTTTTTACTACTTATTAATTTATCAGCTAAAACATAATTTAAAAATGAGAATGCTCCAATTATCGATAAGCTTATATTTTTAATAAATCTTTTTCTACTAATTTTATTCACTATATCTATCATGATTATAATCTAAAAACAAAACAGCATCTATATCTATAAAAGATGCTTTCTAATTTATGTCGATTTGGCAAAATTCGAACCTGCAAATATAAATCAATACTAACAACAAATAAAGTTCGTTCAGCATAACGCTCTCCCCGCTCGAGTTAATTACCAAAAATCTCGTCAATAAAGCCCCACATTCGTGGTTTTTTTGTGTGGGATGATGAGTAGATTGAATAGTAAATGAGCAAAATAATACATGCTATACAAGCGACTTGGAATGGTCCATATTCCTGGCCAACATTTGAAAACGATAATGGTCTGCAGGCTATACCAAAATTGCCAGGGCTTTATCTGTGCACCTTTGATTATATAAGTGAATATATGATATTTGCTGCTGGACTCACAAGACGCCTCGTGCCTGCGAGATTCAAAGAACACACCCGAAAGTACATGAATGGGGAATGCTCCGTAATTGATATAAATGCTACACAGCGGGGAATCCGAAAAAAGATATGGCACGGATGGGGTTATGCGAAGGAGCTGATCCATTGCGGAAAAATATAGTAAAGGAAGTTTCAAATGAGTGAACGTGAGCCGTTGTCGGAAGATCAACAGCCTTTCTCTAGCACGGATAACTCAGATTCTGTTTTGGCGGGGACGCTGTTTACTGCCATGGCGATCATGGCTGCCTTTTCAACGTACTTTTGCATGTATGCATTTCGCAAGCCGTTTTCTGCGGCCAGCTATGAAGGGCTGGAGTTTCTTAACACAAGTTTTGACCTTAAGACCGTATTGGTGACAAGTCAAATTATCGGTTATGCCTTATCAAAAATGATTGGGATTAAGGTTGTTTCCGAGGTCACACGCCGTAGTCGATTCAGGATGCTGGTCGGGATGATTCTCGCGGCCCAGGCAGCATTATTCGCGTTTGCTGTGTTGCCGCCATCCCTGAAGGTGATGGCTATATTCTTTAACGGACTCCCTTTAGGCATGGTATGGGGGTTGGTGGTATGGTATCTCGAAGGCCGCAAGACATCGGAGATGCTATTAGCAGGGTTGAGTTGTTCTTTTATTCTGGCCAGCGGTGTGGTCAAGGACATTGGTAGGTGGTTAATGAGTGCGCATGAAATAGACCAGTTCTGGATGCCGTTTGTCACGGGGTGCCTGTTTCTGATTCCATTTCTCCTGTCCGCCTACATGTTAAATCGACTACCGGAGCCTTCCCGCGACGACCGGTTGGTGAGAATGGAGCGTTCGACGATGGATGGGAGTCAGCGTTGGGCATTTATTCGCCAGTTTCTGCCGGGCATGGTAATGTTGATGATTGCCTATTTCTTTTTGACGGCGTATCGCGATTTTCGCGATAATTTTGGGGTCGAGATATTTGACCAGTTGGGATATGGCATAAACGAAGATGCGATTTTCACTCGCAGCGAATTGTGGGTAGCCTTTGGCGTGGTAGCGGCGTTGGCCATGCTCAACCTGATTAAAAACAACTTATGGGGACTGATCGGTGCGTTTGCTGTAATGACGTCCGGTGTCATGTTGATGGGTGTCGGTACACTGTTATTTGATAATGGCATGATCGATGGTCTGACGTGGATGATTCTGTGCGGACTAGGGTCGTATCTGGCATACGTACCCTATGGCTCAGTCCTGTTTGAACGGTTGATTGCGTCAACGAGGACGATGGGCACAGCCGTATTTGTGATTTATGTGGCAGATTCAATCGGATATATCGGTGCGATCGGTGTCATGGGGGTCAAAGACCAATTCGCGGCAGATGTTTCCCGACTGGAGTTCTTTCGCTACCTGACATACGGGATGTCGGTTTTAGGCGTGGTGATGCTGGTGTCAAGTTTGATTTACTTTATGGTTTGCCACGAGCATAAAACGGGTGATATAGAAAGTTTGGACCATGGCATGGAGTAGGATCGCATAGTGGCTACGGACCAGCATCACGCAAGAATAAAGGGTAATCATATGTGTATATTTCTTTTTAATACTCCTGATAGTATAATGCTTCAATACCACTATAAGCAATTATTTACCAGAGTCCATTAACCATCAAGCCCCACGTTCGTGGGGTTTTTTGTTTGTGGGATGATGGGTAGATTTGGGTATGAGAAAAAGAATGGCTAAAAGCGTCTCTCAAAATGCATAATTTATTTAAAATTTTTAGATTAATTAAAAATATTCCGAAAACGTCTTGGAGCTCAAAAAACCCATTAAATATTAAACCAAAAATAAAAACCTTATTATTTTTAATATTCGGTTTATTTTTATTTGGTCTTGGTGAAACTCTTTTGCTCGCAACAGGCGCTGGAGTAAGTCCATGGACTGTTTTAGCTGAAGGAGTATCAGTTTACACTTCATATTCGATTGGTATTTGTACTTTTTGGATGAGTTTATCTGTTTTGTTATTTTGGATACCTTTAAAACAAAAACCAGGCATTGGTACAATTTTAAACGCAATCATCATTGCTTTAGTTTTTGATTTTGCATTACCATACTTACCTAATCCTGAGATTTATGCATTTAAAGTATTACAAATTATAATTGGAGTTTTAATAACTGGTTTAGGAAGTGGTTTTTATTTAATTGCTAATTTAGGACCAGGACCTAGAGATGGATTAATGACAGGCGTTCAAAAAGTAACAGGAAAACCAATAGCACTGATTAGAGCTATAATAGAAGTTAGTGTTGTCTTTTTTGGTTGGCTATTAGGAGGTACTGCTGGATTAGGTACAATTATATTTGCCTTAGGCATTGGTCCAGCAGTCGCTGTTGGAATATATTTTGTAAATAAAAATTTCAAATAAAAGGAATTATTATTATTTAACTACTGCTTATTTCGGGATTATAACTACTGAATGATTAACCTCATAACATTCAGCCCCACATTCGTGGTTTTTTTATTTGTGGGATGATGAGTGGAAAAATAGCAGAGAGAAGATGGCTCAAAGAACCAACTCAACTACAATGGAGAGTGACTCTCCCCTCTGCTAATATATTATTCTGCGTGAGAGAAGGATGTTCCGTAATTGTTTTTCTTCATTTCGGCGATTACTTGATTAGTTTGATAGAGAGTCTCGTTGGTTTGCTCAACCTGAACAAGGAGTTCCCTAATCACACTGCCATTTTTTGTTATGCTGAATGCAAGATAAAAAATAACTACGACTAAGAAATATTCTTTAATGTTTTGAATGTATTTCATGGTTCTATCTTTCCCTCTAAAAAGGATTTGAATAGGCAGAAGCGTTGTAACCAGAGTACCAAGGAGGACCGACATCTCCGCCCAATCGTGGGCTTCTATACTGCAGACCTATCATCATCTATAAAACGATCCTATAATACAACATACTTGCGTGAAAAATCACAGATGTGACGCTTATCACAATCATAAATAATTAATGAACAATCAAAGTAGCAGGAAACGGCGGGCAATGTGGGTGTGGTACCGTACTTGCTTTTAGAGTATATATCTCTCCGCATTCGTGTTTTTTTTGTTCTAGAATAAATAAAACTATTTCAACATTACCATTTTCTTAGTTTGTCTGAATGCTCCTGCCTGGATCGTATATAAGTATAAACCTGCACTCACTGGCTGACCTGCATTATTGGTAGCGTCCCATATGACTGATTTATAACCTGCATTTTGTTGGGCATTTACCATGGTTTTTACAATCCGCCCCATCATATCGTAGATAGTAATATTGACCAGTGCATCTTCTGGTAAATCATAGTGGATGACCGTGACAGGATTGAAGGGATTAGGATAATTCTGAGATAGAGAAAACTCAACAAGCTGTGTGCTTTCCCTATAAGCATCCAACTCAGGCAAGGGAATTTGGTAAGAGTTAATTGTACCGCCAGTTTTGTAAAGATATTCATCTGTTGCAACCAACTGGCTCACAGAATAGTCATAAGATTCGAGGCCAGTGCTGAAATCTATCCAGGTTGTAAGATCAGTAGTATAGTATACACCAGAGAGTGTTGTACCGGTTCCTACATAGAGAACATTATTTTTTGATTCGATAGCAGTGACACTATGATCCACTGGAAATTCATTTAGAACTGTCCAAGATGTTCCATGATCATCTGATACAAAAAGCTTACCCAGGCCTCCGCCCCAATACATACTAATAATCAGTTGATCTTCATGGCTAGCCATAGCCAAGATAGCGCTGCAACTATAGGGTGAAACAAATCCTTCGTCATCTAAAATACCCGTGATATCTTCCCAGGTCTGTCCCAAGTTCGCTGTGCGGTAAATTTGGCAACCATGGCTAACATATAGATAATCATTTGTTGCCAAATTGAGCCGGATATAACCTGTTATAGGAGGCTCAGGTATTTCGATCCAGGTTTCACCCACATCTGATGATATAGAAATACCATTTAAAAGTGTAAATAGCAAAGAATCATTATCAACCATGCTTGTTAGAGCAGATGACTGATGTGCTAATTCTTGCCAAGGCCCCCAGCCTGCAAATCCTGATAAGCAAAGATAATTAAAAGGCCCTGCACCAATATTTTGAGTAAAAAATACAGCATCACCTTTTATTAATAATAAGTCAACTCCATAGGGTTGTGTATCCATGGTATCTGCAAGCATTTCCCAAGAACTGGCCTGGTCAATGGAAGTGTATACCTGAGCTTGGTTGGTCGCGGTAAAAAGCTGGTTCCCATCTGCAAGGATGATACCGACCGTCCCAATATCAGGATGGTTAATTTCCTGCCACTGACTTTGGGAAATAGAGATGAAAAGCAGTAGTAGTATTATGCGCTTAATCATATCCAAATCTACCCATCATCCTACAAACAAAAAAAACGCTTGAGGTAAATACTATATGTCTCTCTATAATTATCTCACTTAATTGGGAAAACATGTGCTTAAATAGCAAATACCCGCGTTATATTAAATCCTAAATAAAGATTCTTATCTGCTATTGCCCCTGACGCGTTTTCAATATAAGCGCTTTCAAAAGATCCCTGGACATTGGTCACCATGATTTGGAAAACGTGTCCGCCAGTCTCAATATCACAACCTATACCCCATGATTGAACAAAAGTAGAATCTCGTTCCCCCACTGGAAAAAATGTATCTGCATTCAAAGAAACACGTTTTGTGACTTTCATTCTTCCTCCTACTCCCATGGAATAGAGATCATGCGCATCTTCATGCTTTTTTACCAGATTATGGTGAACCCAGGTAGGCATTATTTGCAAAGATAAATTTTGATTGAATTTCCTGGCCATTAACAATTGGGTATCATAGGTGAGTCGATTCACTAATTTATCCGAAAACTCATTTTCTCGTTTTAAAGTTTCGATTTCTATGTCTGTAAAGAGAGCAATGGAAAACGGGAAAACATTACTCTGATTCATTAATTTGATTTTAGAAAAAATGTCATAAGTCTTTTTTAAGCTACTCCGACCGGCGCCAGCCGAGATGCGATCATTGATGCCATATTTTAGATCAAATCGAATGGCAGCATCATCCATCCCAAACAGGTCATATACTCCATTTTTCATTGAGCCAAACCGGTGCAGAATCATGAATTCAAGTGTTTTTGGTCGAGCCAATTCTATAGATTGTGAATTAACAATACGAGTTGCTTTAAACGTGGCTGTAACCGGAACGGGTGCGGCAGGTTCTTCATTTATAAGATCCAACAGATCATCCTGGGCCATTAATGAAAAAATGACTCCAAAATAGAAAATAAAATATTTGTTCATTTTTTCTTCAAATTAAGGTTAACAGTTACATCTACAATCTTGGCAATATAATCCCTTACAATTTTGGGAATCTCAATTTCATAATCTGCAACAATTATATTGAATTTTGCACTCCCCCGAACCTGTCCATCTATCTTTGAAATCATTCCCATGTCTTTGATCTCGTGACTCACCCCATGAATAATCATCATTCCCGTCAATGTTACCTTCTGCGGTTCATTGGATAAGTTAATTGAATCCCAAGCATCGATATTTCCTTTAAAAGATGCATACGGATATTTTTCCGACTCCAAATAATTTTCATTGAAATGTTCCTGCATTAACCGATTTTTAAAAGTGAACCCGGGGATTGGAACTCGAAATGCCACTTCACCTGTTCCCATGTCCAGGACACAGGTAACTTGTTTATTAACCGCTTCAATATCTTCTATGAGCGCAGATGAATAAAATAAAATTGTTCCTGAACGAGTGAAATAAATATCCTTGGCAAATAGAGGACAGATTAGGAAAATAATTAAAACATGGAATTTTATATTTTTCATTCGCTGCATTCCATCTCGAAAAATGTTTGTAGAATATCCAAATTGGGTTGCGATAATTTTGGTCCGTATTGTGGCATTAATAAAACGTCACCACTACTATTGCGATTTACACGATCCAAAACATTTCCTGATTTGATAGCAGAGTAAACACTCGTATACGAGTCCAAGGATAGACCGCCTTGGCCTGGATGGCATCCAGCACAATTGGATGATAAAATGGGAGCAACATTTTCATTATAATAAGTCTCAACTGCGGAACAATCCACAGTCTTGATTTCGTGGTCTTCTTCTACATTTTTTTCACATCCAGAAAAACAGATACACAGTAACAATGTTATGGTGATAGTATTCTTCAATTTAAATTCTCTCTTTAAAATAACGGGATATCTAATGAATCTTCGCCAAAATTTAATATGACATGATCACACGTAGAGAAATGAATTGGAAAATTATTCGTTCCCTTATCCCAATCATCGCCCTGGGTGCATTATATTACTACACCCAATCAATGAAAATTGATTATGAAAAGGAGAAACCTGTTTTAGTGACCACTGCAAAAGATTTAATTTGGCGGTTCCAGGTTGATGCTTCAAAAGATATACTATTTAAAATTGTTCAGGTTAAAGGTGAAGTTACAGGGATGGATTCCCTTTTATTGATACTGAACCATAAGTTGATTTGTGCACCAGAACCGAATACTGAAATAAAAATGGTTATAGGAGATTCAATTACAGTTAAAGGTCGTTGCATTGGATATGATGATCTATTGGACGAGGTTCGAATGGATCATGTATTCTGGGTACAGAATTAGAATAATCCCCAAAAGTATATTGCTTTTTTTTCTTAATCTAGAGTCTCTTATTTTAAATAAAGAATCTTTCTAGAATCAATAAAACCGTTTTGATTTATTTTGATGAAGTAAACTCCTGAACTCATGTTAAAGGGTGTTAAATCAAAATTGATTTGATGAGAGCCAATTGTGGAAAATTCATGAATTGCTGTTGAAATGGTTTGCCCCAAAAGAGAAATGAAAACGATTTCAACAGATTGATTTGGTTTACCAACACTCATCTCAATAGTTATGGATGAATTGAATGGATTTGGAAAAACGCTATGAATGGAAATCGCCGTTGGGATTATATCACTAACTAAAGATAAAATACTATTCTCAGACCCTGGCGTCGGCGTCATATAATCCCAGAGTGATAGTTCTTCCGCAACTCTACCATACGAGATATCTGCATCTTGTTCAGGGAATGTTATAGAATCAAGAATTGTAATGCCATCGGGTGACACTATTGCCAAAAACTCACCTCCTGAAGAAAGTTTAAAATTGGTATGTAAATCGCCCTGTTCATCATCATTATCACACCAAATGACGAGAAAACTATCTGGTTCAATCGTAATATTTGCAAATGGGAAAGACCACTTGGTTAATTGGTTTTGATTATCAGTTAAATAATAGCCATCTAATTCAACTGGTGTTTCCCCATGGTTAATAAGTTCAATCCAATCATCAAATTCCTCATAATCATCACCAAGTGTTAGATCATTAATCGCAAGTAATTCATTTATTTGAATATCATTTATATCATTCGGATTTACAATTGTCAGAGATTTATATCCTTCAATTGGATATCGTTCAACTGCACCATTTTTAATTGCCGTTAAATACCAATCAATCTCACCTTCTGTCTCCATAACAACTGTACCAAACCAGCGATCTTGCTCTTCTACCTTTTTTGAATTTTCAATAGGAGTGTAACTTAATTGACCTGTTTCCCAATCATTTGGGTTTATACGATAATGGAAAATGATATTATCTATTCCATTAGGACCAAAAGCAGATACGCTTATTGAAAAAGTATCATTTAATAAAATAGATTGATGAGACGGAATAACTTCATAAATAAATGGATCTTCGCCAGAGTAGTACAGTTGATCATTTAATGATGAAACACGATCAGAAATAAATCTTTTAATGCCTTGTTTAATATGTTGATTTTGGTAGTTATATCCATAACTTGAATTAAAGTCCGACATATTAAACCCATAATCCAACGTTCGCCATTCATCGTCTTGTGCTGCTGCCATGGAAGCATTGTGCCAAGAGTCCAACTGATTGTCCCATTCCGAATTGTTAAAACTTGTGTTTATATAAAATTCTAAAAAATGAGTAAATAAATTTTTGTAACGAACATGACTGAAGAGATAATCAGTAAGTGGCCGACCATCCCCATCTATCACAGCATAATCGTATGGATTAATAGATGACCAATCAATATCAAACCAATCGACGCTGAATGAATTATCATAATCATAAGGAATCCAATGAATCAGATCATCACTAGGATTGTGATATAAATAAAAGTTATTTCGAAGAAATCTATAATCATCCCAACTTCCTGTTAAAATATTAACTGCAAAATATTGGAGTGTTTCTTTAATACTCAAAACCATCTCTAAGGAATCTGGTGCTTGGTCTATGATCCTGATTAAACGAGCTAATTTAGAATAATCATATTCTTCTTCATTCGTTTTTAATTCATAGGGTCGTGTATCGTCATAATATGGGTAATAATCTTCTGGATTATCCCCTCGATAAGTCAAATCTGCCGGCCAAATACATTTCCAGAGATTTCCAGAATCATCCTCATAATTTCGTTTTAAAAAAGTATCATCAATATGTTCAATCGAAATATATAATCCATAATATTCACCATTAATGAACACCTTTGTGTGGGATGCTCTTGTTGATGGGACACCAATTTCCTGATAAAAATCCCAACAGAACTTTGACCGGACAATGGAAGGGTCATTATGCGCACCATTGAGATTTATTTTTTCAACATCATAAAAGTCCCGTCCGGAAATAAAATGATTAAAATCCAATTTAAAGGATTTTTTGTGCGCATTCCTTGATGTGTTCCCACGCAGCCTAAAACCAACTGAATCAATAATCTCATCAATATATCCATTTTGAAAATGGATTGTTGCTGGGTGAAAAGAATCACTGTTAATATTTTCATAAATCCAGATTAAGTCTTCAGGATCCACCGTGATTTCTATAATGGCCATTTCTGAATCATCGTAAACTTTCCACGATTCATCGCCGAAAAGAAAACTTAAAAAAATAAGTGAAAAAATAAATCTATTTTTCTGAAAAATAGAAATCATGACTCAATGGATTTATTGTCAGTTTTATCAGTTTATCATTCATTTCATAATGCCCTGGACCAATTAATTTAGTTAAAAGAGTATTCTCAAAAGGGAATTCAATTTCGATGGTTTTAGAATCTTGACTATTGTTAAAAGCTGCAAGAATCATTTCATTAAAATATTTTTTCAGGATGACTAAAATAGGACCTTCATTATAAAGAATCATTTGGTCCCCCAAAGCCAGGCTGGAATATTCAGTCCTTAAACCATTTAATAAAGAAAATATTTTTTTCAATTCCATTTCCTTATTTGAAATATCGAATCGCATCATTCGTCGATTTCCCGGGTCTCCTTCTCCCATCAATGCAATTTCTTCTCCATAATAAATAATAGGAATGCCCGGTTGTGTTATATTAAATCCATGAAAGTTTGCCATTTTAGAGTAGGTTGATATACGACGTATTTTTCCAACCGGATTATCAAATGATCTGGCAGTCCCATTATCACTGAATTCAATTTGGCCATCTGCATAGCCTGAAAATCGGAGTTGATCGTGGCTACTAGTTATATTACCCATCAAATGAATTGGACCAAATATACTTCTGTTCTCTCCTATAACATCCCCTAAATCAGAGAAATTTGGCTTATCAGAGCTAAAAACTCCTCGTGAATTAAAGTAAATACTGAAATTGAATTGCGCATCCAATTCTGCGGGATTAACATAAGAACCAATCAATTCGTCCGATCCAAAAGTTTCTCCAATTTGATAAATATTTTTTTCAGGAAATCTTATTTTTGCTGATCTTGTAAGAGATTTCCAAAATGAATGGGGAACATGTTTCACAGCATCCTGCCGAAATCCATCAAGATCATATTCTCCCATCCACCACATTGCATCTTCTACCACTTGATTTATTGCAGCAGGTGCGGATGGAAAATCAAATGAAGGAATGAATTCATCAAACCAAGTTGTAAGGCGAGTGTCCCCATCCCATTGGCGAATATTCAGTCGTCCATCTGGGAGATTTACAGTCCCAAACCAATTCTTATGATCTCTTAAATATGGATGGTCTTGGTGGACGTGGTTTGAAACAAAATCCAAAATAACTTTCGTCCCTGTTTGATGAGCCGCTTTTACAATGCTCTGAAATTCTTCACTTTTTCCAAATCTTGGGTCAATTTCCCTTGGTTCAATCGGCCAATAACCATGATACCCAGAAAAAGTCCTATTTGGCGGAACCCATTCCACCCAACTGCTGTCCGGTTGTTTTTGGATGGGAGAGATCCATAATGTATTCACCCCCAAGTCTTTAAAATATCCTTCATCCAGTTTTTGTTGAATCCCAGCAAAGTCACCACCCATAAAATTGGCCAATTCATGAAGTTTTGGATCATGGATTGGTTTATTATTTGATACATCTCCATCCCTAAACCGATCCACCATTATGTTATAAATAATGGCGAAATGCCAATCATCAGAATTAGAAGACAATGGCTCTCCATTTCGAATTATTGTTTGATTCTCAGGAATCATACGTCCTTTGGAATCTCGTCCAAATATTCTCAAGAGCCCTTCCTTAACTCCAGAAATATTAACCTTTACCCCTCCACCAGATAATAGATCAACTATATCGGCATGAAGTTCTTTATTATCCAACAAAACAATCCAATCCTGGGGTGATACCCCTTCGTTCGATGGTAAATATTCAAAATGCAGCCAATTCCCTTTATGATGATTTTTTACTAGCATACCCGGTTCTGAAATATTTTCATCTCTTAAATCTAAAATAGAGTTCCAACCACCAATATTATTTGAAATAAAAACAGGATTTTCCGGATCAATTTCTTCTATACCATCTACCACAAATTTATATTCGTGCTTTTTGGGGGACATAAAAACCGTCCGACTAAATTGATCTCCACGTTTTAGTAATGGCAACGCAGATCGTGACCAATCATTAAATCCACCCATAACAACCACCGTGTTTGCTTTTTCAGATTCAAATGAAAAGGTATGTCGAGCCATAAACTCATATTCAATTAAAATATGAATAGGTTGCCCATCTGCAATTAAGGAAATATTTTCGAACCCGGATGTAACTGAAGAAGCATCTATTATTAACTCGTTACCCAACAATGAAATATGTTGTAAAGACTCATTGAACAAGAGATTGACATTTTCATTCCTAAAATAATTGGAAAGATCAAATGCCTTTTCCTCTCCCATTTTCACTTTCAAAACCGGTATTGGATAAAGAGGATCCATTGCAGTGTGAAATTCACATGAAACAAATATTAAAAGAGAAAGTGAGAGAATGTTTTTAACCCGATTCATTAGTTGTAATTTAGTAACTCTATTTAGAGTTGATAAATAATAATCATCCCAATAATATGAATAATTTGATAAAAACCTTCTACACCATTTCGTTAATCATTATGATAAATTCCTGCATGCAACCTGTAACAAAACTTGGCCTGAGCTATGGTGCTTTCCTGAGACCAGGAGGCATTGAATTCAAGATCTATGCACCATCTTCTGATATAGTAAAACTTGTAATCTTTGAAAAGGTAGATGACGAATCTGGCTTTGAATATCCAATGGAAAAATTAAAAAATGGTGATTGGACATACTTTTTAAAGAATGCACCATTGGGCACTATGTATGGTTACCGGCTCACAGGACCGTGGAATGATGAAAATGTAATTGTGGCAGATCCTTATTCTAAAGCAACTGTCACACAAAATAATTGGCGACATGTAGCAAAATCATTGGTTATTGACGCCGCATTTGATTGGGAAGGTGATACATGGACAAATATCCATCCTCGAGATCTCATAATATATGAAGCTCATGTTCGAGACATGACTGTTCACAAGTCATCCAATGCTACCGCAAAAGGTTCCTATCTCGGATTTATTGAAAAAGATCAAAATGGTGGTATCGAACATTTAAAATCTTTGGGTGTAAATGCAGTTCAATTCCTGCCCCTTTGGGATTTTGCTAATTTTGAAATTCCATATCGACAGGATGCTGATGGGATGTATAATGATTGGAATCCATATGAGAGAAATCACTGGGGTTATATGCCGACATTTTTCATGGCACCGGAAAGTTATTATGCAACAGATGGTACTAATGAACCATTAGCTTGGAATGGGACTGATGGCCGTGCTATTTCAGAGATGAAAAGTATGGTAAAATCCCTACATCAAGAAGGAATGGCAGTTATTTTGGATGTAGTGGTGAACCATATTTCCAATTATGATTGGCACCCGTTGAAATACATCGATAAAACCGTCTATTTCAAATTGGATGAACAAGGTGATTTTCTTAGCCAATGTTGCGGGAATTTATTGGCATCCGATCATCAACCTGTCCGCGATTATATCATTGAAAGCCTGAAATACTGGATGACGGACTACCATATTGATGGTTTCCGCTTTGATCAGGCTCACCTCCTTTCAGTTGAAACGGCAAGATTTATTATAGATGAATTAACAAAGATCAATCCAAATGTGATCATTTATGGTGAGGCCTGGGATGAAAAAGAAAAGGAATTTTCTGAAATGGGATGGGGTTCCTTTAATGCAAGATTTAGAGATGTCCTTCGTGGCGACCTCCATAATTATAATGAAAAAGGATTCTTGTTCGGAAAATTCCGGAACAGCGAAACTTTAGAAAACCTTCAATCCCTAATTTTGGGCACACCCAATATTTATCAATCACCAGCCCATGCGGTCAATTTTTTGGAAGTACATGATGATTATTGCTTCAACGACTATCTTCGCCTCTCCAGCGGCAAAAATTCAAAAGCTGATATCATTGATGATCACATGCAGCATATTGAACTGGACGATGATCTTTTAAGGAAAAACAAACTGGGCGCGTTGATTCTCCTTACCAGTCAGGGAATCCCTATTATTCATCAAGGTCAGGACTGGGCTCATAGTCAAATCATCGCAGAAACAGATACTGATGATCCAGATGTAGGGAAAATGGATCGGAACCCGTACAATAAGGATAACGAAACCAATTGGGTCAACTGGCTTGAAAAAGAGCAAAATAAGGGATTAGCTGATTATTATAGCAGATTAATTGACCTTCGTAGAACACACACTGAATTCCGCCATGCTACTAAAAAGGATTTCAAATTCCAGGGATTAGCAGACCAC
>Ga0308010_1000742_pt1 | contig 19664 bp, 13 predicted proteins | sample Neamet129_FD_202368 | JGI IMG/M metagenome (GOLD analysis project Ga0308010, IMG submission 202368) | Marine microbial communities from water near the shore, Antarctic Ocean - #129 | ecosystem: Environmental > Aquatic > Marine > Unclassified | place: Southern Ocean | collected 2014-07-24 | reverse complement strand
ATATGTTTCCCAAGATTCTTTTTCCTTTTTAAGAATAATTAAACCTGGACTGTCAGGGTTTTCATCTATCTTATTTAGAAATGAGTCAGAAATTTGGTCTATGATTGAGTCTGATGATCCATATAGAGATATTTTAAAAATAAAAGTTGGGTTAGCTAATTATTATGTGAATAATAAAAGTTTTTTTCAAGATTTAAAGCTCGTTTTTATCACAATTATGTCCCTGTTTATTCCAAAAAGAATGGGACATTATCTTTTAATGAAATTATTGAAAATAGAAGATAGCGAAGAATTTCAAATTAAAAATATAATCAGTACTGTCAAAATAAAAGATATTGAAAAAAGCGAAGTAAAAGATGATTCAAAAGCAAACCGCCGGAAATTAATTCTAGCAGATATCATTGCAATCTTAACCGGTTTTATTTTTGCATGTTATATCAGAAAAGATTTTTCAATCCCGGAGATTTTTCTTGATAAGAATATTTTCTTTCTTTTAGGTGGCATTGCTGTTGCCAAAGTTATATCGTTCCAATATTTCGGTTTATACAAGGGGATGTGGCGTTATACGAGCATCTTAGATATATTTAATATTGTAAAAGCAAATGCCATAGGCTCCATAATTGTTGTTGCAGCCATTGGATATTTTAGAGGCTTTCAAGATATCCCAAGATCAATATTTATCATTGATTTTATTTTAACCTTTGGATTTACAAGCTCAACTCGGTTAGGTATTCGAATCATGTTCTCCCACCTATTAAATCCTCAACCTTATAAAATTGATCTTTCAAAAAAAGTGATATTACTTGGCGCTGGCACCACTGGCGAATTTATTTGCAAAGAATTAATGAATGATTCAAAACATCACATGGATATTTTAGGATTCTTAGATGATAATATAGATTTGCATAAAAGAGAAATTCATGGAAAAAAAGTTCTGGGAAAGTTTAAAGAGCTAACCGATTTCGTCAATCTTTATGATGAAGCATTAATTTGTTGTCCAAATGTTCCACGGAAGGATATGCACCGGATCATTGACATTTGCAAAGCAGCAGGAAAACCATTTAGAACTTTACCATCTGTATCAGAACTGGTATCAGGGCGAGTTTCGGTTAGTCAATTCAAAGAAGTTTCATTAATCGATCTCCTTGGAAGAAGCGAAGTCGTTCTGGATAAAGAGCTAATTACGGACTATATCAATGGGAAGCGAATTTTGATAACGGGGGCCGGTGGCAGCATTGGATCCGAGCTTGTACGCCAATGTCTTAAATTCGAACCTGCACTGCTTGTTATGTTGGATAACAGTGAAATTAACTTATTCAATATCGAACGTGAAGTGATATCAATACCAACTAATGTTTTGGTAAAGCCACTTCTGTCAAATATCCGGGATTTAAATATTTTGAATAAGGTATTTACTGAATATGAACCCCAAGTTGTTTTTCATGCAGCAGCTTATAAACACGTTTCCATGCAGGAAGCTTTTCCTTGGGAAGCGATTCATACAAATGTTCTTGGCACATCACATTTGGTAAAGGCGTCTTTAGAACATAATGTTGAAAAATTTGTGTTAGTCAGTACAGATAAAGCTGTTAAACCTGTCAATGTGATGGGCGCCACAAAGCGGCTAGCAGAATTGGTTTGCCAAGGAGCAAATACAGAATATGGGACCCGATTCATGTCTGTACGATTTGGAAATGTACTGGGTAGTTCCGGTAGTGTAATTCCAATTTTTCAGGAACAAATCAGGGCCGGTGGTCCAGTAACAATTACGGATCCGGATATGGAAAGATATTTTATGTCTTTACCGGAAGCAGCACAATTAATTTTACAGGCAGGAAGCATTGGCGATGGTGGAGAAGTTTTTGTTCTTGATATGGGTGATCCTATAAAAATTCTTGATATTGCAAACGAACTTATTCGGCTTTCGGGATTTGAACCAGAGTTGGATATCCCCATTAGTTTTATTGGTGCACGCCCCGGTGAAAAAAAGATAGAAGAATTAATTCAGGATAATGAAAAGGTTCGAAAAACAAAACATGAAAAAATTATGGTTGTGGATTCTACCACGGGCAAAGAGGATGGGAAAATTATATTAGATAGAATTATGAAAGGCGAATTAGGTGGCCATGAGTTTGATAATAACGAGCTTAGAGTGACCTTAGCATCTCTTGTTCCTGAATATAAGCCAAGTGATGATTTACAAGAGCCTGTCATTTTAAGAATTAAACCGGACGTCATGGCATAACCTGATATTAAATCGTTATTAAAAAAGGCTTCATTTGGAGCCTTTTTTATTTTCTTTATAACGAGGTGAAAAGAATTCTTTTTAAAATTATCAAACCATCTGTCAATTTTAATTTTTTACCATCTGCTTGACTTCTTCTTTTATATGAAATTGGAATTTCTTTAATAATATTATCTTCTGAAACGAGGCTTGATGCAATTTCTACATCTATGTCAAATCCGATAGAAACAGGCAATCCATTATTTAGATCAGACTTATAAAATGCTTTACAACCACATAGTACATCCGTAAAGCTGGTTTTATTTATAAGATTAAATAATCCATTTAAGAAGAAATTTCCAAAATCCAAGAGTGACTTGGTTGGATTCATTGAATTTGTTCTGGACCCAAAAATAACATCAATTCCTTCAACCTTGTTCAAAACCATAAAAGATGTCACTTCACGGAAATCTAGTTCCAAATCTCCATCAAAAAGAATAATTTTGTCATGGGATGCTTTTTCTAATCCTGAACAAATGGCTTTCCCTTTCCCAAGGTTATTCTGAAAATGGATCAAGGTAATAAATGAGCATTTTTGTAATAATCTACCGGATTGATCATTACTTCCATCATCAATGATGATAATTTCATTATTCTGAGAAAAGGGTTTTAGCCTATCAAGTAAAGTAGGGATACTTTCAGCTTCATTATGAATTGGGATAATTATTGAATAAGACATGAGTTAATTTTGATATAAAAAGAGGTTATTAGACCCCTTTTTAAACTATTGGATATAAATTGATATTAATGCGAATCTATTATTTTACCAACACCCAATTTTATTACATTGGGGTGATCGTTTTTTATCACATTCCTAAAATCAATAATCAGGTCACTGTTTTCTTCCACAAATTGAAAATCAATTTGGTCATGGTCTGTCAAGATAACGAGGCAGAAAGTTGATTCATTTCAACTGCATTTTTCACAGACTCATCCTTAATGTCTTGGATGTAATTCTCACCTCGATTCAGTTTTTTTACTTTTTCCTGATCCACATCGATTCCGGTAACATGAAACCCCGCCCGCACAAACTCCATTGCAAGAGGTAGTCCCACATATCCCAGACCGATAACACCAATCTGTGCTTCCCGGTTCTCAATTTTATTTTTTAAGTTCATTTAAGATTTATAATTGTTCAGTAGAAATAATAAGACAGTAATTTATATTAATTCGTTGGGAAGGGATAACTATATTTACGACAAATTTTAGCAAATTATATAGGAATTTATGGAGAATATTGATTGGCGAATTCGTTTGGCAGGTGGTGCCATCATGCTGATTGGAGGTGCTCTTGCAGTTATTCATGCATTTGAACTTCGGTCTAGTGGTGAAGATTTTAATCAGTTTGGTATATTAGCAATGCTGGCGATTTGGGGCGGCTGCGACTGGATCGTCAAAGGAATCCAAGGAAAAAAATAATTGATGCGTGATGTAGTTCACCAATACATGACGGATCCCAATCCGTTTATTTTATTTGGATTAGATCATATTATCGGGACAATTGTTTTTTTGGGTCTCTGGATTTGGTTACCAACTTATTCTAAAAATAATCTAACAAAGCACAGGCAAGAACAACTAGGTATCGTTTTGGGTCTTATCGTCATGTCCAATTATCTGGTATGGGTTGGTTTGGAAGCTATCGCAGGTACTTTTGATTCAAAACTTCATCTTCCATTTCATTTATGCCGGTTTGCAAATCTTGCAATTCCTTTCATCATGATCTGGAAAAAAGAAAGACTCTTTCAGGTGTTATATTTTTGGGGTATGTCTGGAATGCTCCAGGGGGCTATTACACCAGATGTAACTCATGGATTTCCACATTTTCATTATTTTAGATTTTTTATTGGCCATAACGGAATGGTTCTTGTATTGATATATGCTATTGTGGTTTTTGATATGAGACCCACACTTAAAGGGCTATGGGACTCATTTCTTGCACTCAATGTATTTTTAGTATTTGCTACAATAGTAAACCTAATATTGGATTCCAATTATTTTTGGATCTGTGGTAAGCCGCCTACCGCATCCTTATTGGATTATTTAGGTCCATGGCCGTGGTATATTTTGATGGCTGAATTTATTGCATTGTTACATTATTTGGTTGCTTATGCACCATTTTATTTTTTTAATAAAAGGATCCACTCTTGAATAAAATTGAATTAGGATTATCTATATTCTTATTGGGAACCATAATTGCAGGGATCAAAATGACACCACCCGTTCAAAAATTAACACCACCCATAGCACAAAAAATCCCAAAAGATGTTACGGTACATCATGATACCAGAATTGATGATTATTATTGGTTAAAGGAACGTGACACCCAACCGGTCTTAGATTATCTTAAAGCTGAAAATGATTATACATTTGCAAAAATGAAACACACCGAGTTGCTTCAAAAAACTTTGTATAATGAAATGCGCGGAAGGATAAAGGAAAATGATACAACCGTTCCGTACAAATTTGGAAATTATATGTATTATACTCGAACAGAAGAGAACCTACAATATGACATTTATTGCAGGAAATTGGGTAATTCTAGTGGCGACGAGGAAATCACGCTTAATATGAATGAAATGGCAAAAAAGCATGATTATATCGATTTAAGTGCTTATAAAATTAGCCCAAACGAAAAATTGTTAGCACTTACGATTGATACTTCCGGTGCGGAGCTCCATAAACTGATTGTCAAAGATATCAAAACTGGAGAGATTCTGGATGATCATCTTTCAAATCTTGATGGTTCCGTAGAATGGGCCAATGATAATAAAACTTTATTTTATACCGTACTTGATAAAGCCCATCGCTCTTACCAGCTGTGGCGTCATGAATTAGGGAATAAACAATCTGATGATGTCCTGGTATTCCAGGAAGATGATGATCGCTTTTCTGTTGGACTTCATCGAACAAAAAGTGGAGAATTCCTGAAGATGGACTTGGAAAGCCAAATTACCACTGAAGTTTACCTTTTGGATCGAAATGATCCTTTTGGAGAATGGCAATTGGTGCAACCTAGAGAGCAGGGCGTTGAATATTACGTATATCATCATGGTGATTATCTTTATCAGATTACGAATAAAGATGCGATTAACTTTAAAATGATCAGAACGACACTTAAAGGTGGGAAAGAAGATGAAATCATTCCCAATAGGGATAAAACAACTTTAGATGATGTATCCATGTTTAAAAACCATATGGCAGTTATAGAACGTATTGATGGGAATCTTGAAATTCGTCTTTTTAATTTTGAAGATGAATCCTGGTACAACATTGAAATGAAGGAGGATATTTATTCCCTGACTTTTGAAGAAAATTACGATTGGAATTCTGATTTCTTTCGATTCGGATATGGATCGTTTAAAACACCCTATTGTGTTTATGATATTGATTTTAAAACCCACAAAAAAACGCTCCGAAAAAAGGAAGAAATTTTAGGCGGGTATGAATCTGAGAATTATGTTTCTGAGAGAATATGGGCACCAACGCATGACGGGAAAAAATTGGCTATTACATTAATGTATAAAAAAGGGATTGATCTAAAAGGAAACAATCCCTGCTTTCTATGGGGATATGGCAGTTATGGTGCCACCTATGATCCCTGGTTTTCTTCAAATATTATCAGCCTTGTAGATCGCGGTATAGTCTATGCTCGTGCCCACATCCGTGGATCATCTTTTATGGGAAGAAAATGGTATTTAGATGGTAAACTAAAACAGAAGAAAAATACATTTGAAGATTTTATTTCAGCAGGCAAGTTTTTGGCAGATGAAGGAATTACATCATCGGGAAAGTTAGCAATTTATGGCGGCAGTGCAGGTGGACTTTTGATTGGAGCCGTAATGAACATGGCGCCGGGTTTTTGCGAAGTTGCCATCCCAAGCGTCCCTTTTGTGGATGTTATCAATACAATGTTGGATGAATCAATTCCACTGACTGTTAGTGAATTTGAAGAATGGGGGAATCCAAAAGAAAAAGATTATTATGATTATATGAAATCCTATTCGCCTTATGATAATGTTGAGGCCAAGGCTTATCCTCATACATTGGTATTGGCAGGATATAATGATCCGCGAGTTCAATATTGGGAATCAGCAAAATGGACGGCAAAACTTCGCAATTTGAAAAAAGATGATAATGATTTGTTGCTAAAAACCATTATGGGGGCGGGACACTTTTCATCATCAGGCCGTTTTGATTATTTAAAAGACGTGGCATTTTATTATGCATTTATCCTAGACAAACTGGAGATTAATTAATGGCATTAATATCTATCAATCCTGCTACCGGTGACGAAATAAAAGCCTATCCCAAACATTCGCCTGTAGAGATAGGATATATTCTTAACCAAGCATCACAGGCACAAAAAAACTGGTGTAATACTGATCTAGATTTTCGAATTTCATGTCTGGAACAGACTGCAGGAACCCTTCGGGATCGAGCAAAAGAATATGCGAAACTGATGGCTATGGAAATGGGAAAACCTTTATCCCAAGGATTGGGAGAAGTGGAAAAATGTGCATGGCTTTGCGAATATTATGCCGAAAAAGCAAAACCATATCTGGCAGACCAGGAAGTGGATATATCGGGTCAGAAAAGTCTTATTTCAATTCAACCCATTGGATTGGTGCTGGGTATCATGCCATGGAATTTTCCATTCTGGCAGGTTTTTCGGTTTGCCATCCCAACTATAACAGCGGGGAATGGTGCCATCCTGAAACATGCATCAAATGTCCAAGGGTGCGCAGCGGCCATTGAAAAATGTTTTATTGATTCAGGGTTCTTGGAAAATATTTTTCGAAACTTGGTCATTCCCGGGCAAGAAGTGGCAGAGGTCATCAAAGATCCATCTATTGCTGCAGTTACCTTGACAGGGAGTACTCCAGCAGGAAAATCAGTGGCAGAAACAGCCGGTAGTGTATTGAAAAAAACAGTCCTTGAATTAGGGGGAAGTGATCCATATGTAGTCTTGGAAGACGCAGACTTGGTTATAGCCACAGATGCGTGTGTAACAGGTCGAACCCTGAATGCGGGCCAAAGTTGTATTGGTGCAAAAAGAATTATTGTCCATGAATCAGTTTATGATTCATTTTTAACCCATCTTGAAGAAAAGCTATCAACAAAAATTATGGGCGACCCATTAGATGAAGTTGATATGGGTCCCATGGTTTCTGCCTCTGCTAGGGATGAAATTCATAATCAAGTGGAACGGGCAATTGAATCGGGTGCTGACCTGCGTTTGGGTGGTCAGATGCCGGATGGACCGGGTTTTTATTATCCCATCACATTGCTAGTGGATGTCAAACCAGGTATGGCCGCTTTTGATGAAGAGATTTTTGGTCCAGTATTTTCAGTAATAAAAGCAAACGATGAAGCAGAAGCAATCTCTTTAGCTAACCAAACTGAGTTTGGTCTTGGTGCAGCAGTATTTACCCGAGATAAAATCAAAGGAGAAGAAATTGCTAAAAAGCACTTGGATGCAGGTTTATGTTTTGTAAATGATTTTGTAAAATCAGATCCAAGATTACCCTTCGGCGGTATTAAACAATCTGGGTATGGAAGAGAATTGTCATCCATTGGTATGATGGAATTCGTGAACATTAAAACTGTTGTCGTGAAAAATGATTAATCGTTGTAAACTTTCTATGATGCAAACCCGAATATTTTTTTTAATATTATCATTATTGGCTGTTTTAACGGGCCAACAGAATCGCCTCTTCTGGGATGGAAATGATTGGAACAGGATCGCTAAGAATGTTGATTATCATCCAGAAACTACCCATCGGGTCAAAACAGCTTATCTTCACGGTGTATTAGATGGGCGACTTCATGGCTATTTAAAAACGTGGGCGAAAGATCAATTTTTAGCAGATGATGTATTTGGAGAAACCGTCGATTATCTTTCAACCCGTGAACTGATCAAAAACCTGGATAATTTTTATGAGGATCCCATCAACGGATATATTCCAATTCCAGCGGCCATTGTGATTGCTAATATGTATGCGGAACGGGTGCCAATACCTTTGATAGAAGACTATGTTGAAAGGACCCGAAGGTGGATCAATGATCTAACCTTGGATCTAGATACATTAAACTACAGTAAACTATTAGAAGACAAATTTATAAAACACCACGAAAAACAATTTAATCGATCCGAATAAAACCAGCTTTGGGGTGCCAGGCGAATACTCGGCTCTCTCCGGCAAATTTCACTTTTGAAATAGTAAACTTAAAAGTGGGGGGCTTGTTTCCTTCTAAGGGGTATGTGATTGTTTTTGTTGTTGAAAATCCGGTTTGGAGTACTGGTTCATAATTATAAATTAAAACCATTCTCTCTTCACCAATAAATTCCTTTTCCCCAGAATATGTTGCCAAAAATCCTTCAAGATAATCTACCGGTCTTCCCACGTGGTTAATGACTTCAACATTAACAAGGACCTTAGCATTATCAATGATTCGGGGCCGAACCTCAATAGTGAAAGGTACCTGATCTCCGCCAAATAAAAAGCAGGTTAAATAAAGTAGAATGAATGGATGTTTCATTATATCAAAATTGGGAAAAAAAATTGTAAGACAAAAGAGAAAGGTTTTGAAACCTTTTTACCAGTAGAAAAGTATAAAGTAGATTCCTGAACTATAAAATCATCGATAATCTAATTTTCATATCCCAATTTTGAGTCGAATAATTACAATTCTTCAAGTGCTATTTTTGTCTATAGGCTATTCCCAGGTTCGTATAGATGACTGGAAAGCGCTTACATCTCCTTTAAATGTTCGAGATTTAACAAATTTGGATAACGAATTATTTGCCGCAACGGAAGGAGGTATTTTCCATATCAAGGATCAAGTTTATGAAACGTACACCACTGTTGATGGAATATTGGGTGTAGATCTGGCTGCAATCGACCATGACCATAATTCTAATATTTGGATCGGTGGAAATGTGCCGTTTGGGTTCGTGCAGGTTTATGATCCAAAAGAAAATAAATCTGTTATCAGTTTTGATTTTGATCTAACCGGTATATTAGATATTCAAGTTTTAGATTCTTTGGCATTCGTTCTATTTCAGGATGGCCAAGACTTTGGTATTATGAAATTCCTTTACAATGATGGATGGGAATATCGTGATAGTTTTAGAAATTTTCCTGAGGAAGCTGGTTCTGTAAACTGTTTTTTGGCAAATGATTCGACTTTATTTATTGGAACAAATTATGGGATTTATTTGGGTAACCTATCTGAGAATTTGAAAGATCCCAATAGGTGGCAGGCAATTGATGATGCCATGGACTTTGAAGTGACTTCAGCAACATTTAATGATTCATTCATAGCTTTTTCTTCCAAAACTAGTTTGTATGAATTATCGATTCTATCTGGGAATTGGGAGCCCATCACTTTTTCATACTCCTTTTCTAATATTAGTGAAATTATTGTGAGCGAAAACGTTTATTGGATCATAGATCAGAAGAAACTGTATCGAAAATCAAATGTGGGTGATGCTCTATTAGAAAATCGATATTGGTTATCGGGCATGATAAGAGTTAACAATCAAATGATTGTGGGTGCTCTTGATGGGTTATTATTTATTAAAAACCCGGATAATGGGAATGAGATGGTTACACGGTTTCTTCCAAATGCACCCGTAACCAGTGGTTTTTCTGCTATAACAGTTTTAGATGACGGGCGATTAGTGGGCGGGAGTGCCCACGGAATTTCCATTTATAGCGATGAAGGCTGGCGGAATATTCTTGAAATAAAAACGATCAATACTGATACAATTCATTCAGATTATGATTATTCGCATTTTATAGCTGATACCATTCCCCATGATTTTGGTGGATTTATTGCCGATCTTGAACAAGGGCCGGATGGATTGCTTTATTGTGCAATACGGGGTTCCTATGTATCAAATACTGCCCCTAATCGTACCAGTGGTGGCATCATTATTCTGGATGTTGACGATCCATCAAATATTACAGTCATTGATACAACATATTTGAGTTTTCATACCACTCAATCCAACTCAGCACCTTTCATGGTTGTATTGGATATAGAGTTTGATCTTGATAATAATATGTGGGTAGCGAATCCTTATTGCATCAATGGAAATATGCCAATTCATATTCGGTCACTAATTGGCGATTGGAAACATTATGGCTCCTACGAAACGTCATTGAGAATTAGCCAATCACCCGGGTCGCTTGCGATTGATTCCTGGAACCGAGTATGGTATTCAGCATTCCAAGCGGAAGAAGCCAATCTTGGGTTCTATCCGAATGGAGGAATCTTTATGTTGGCCTATGAAGGGAATCCTGTTAATCCGAGTGGTTTTTCGTGGAAAAAAGTTCAGAATAATGGAACTGTATGGTCTCTGGGAATGGGTACTAATGATCGAATTTATTATTTAACAGCATCAGGGTTAAATTATTTTGACATAACAAATTCAACCAATCCTGTTTTGCGAGAGAATGCATTTTCCTACTTTCCTAATATCTCATTTGGAAATGGAGCTGAAATAAAAATAGATCCGCACGGAAATGTATGGGCACATTCGCCCTCTCAAGGAATACACATTTTATTGGAGAATACTACCTATTGGCCGGATATTAATGGCTTACGTGCTGACAATAGTCCACTTTTGTCTGATGAAATTACAGATATTGCTTTTGACGAAAAACGAAGTTTGGCTTATATTGCTACGAGCAAAGGAGTAAATATTCTCCGCATCCCCTTTGGGGGAAAAAAGAAGGATTATTCTGATATGAAAGTGTTTCCGAGCCCCTTTTATATTCCTTCAGTAAGCCCAATGAAAGTGGATGGTTTACCACTTGAATCATCCATGATGGTCATGACTTTGGATGGGAAAGTGGTGCGACATGTACCCAGCCGTGGAATCAGTATAGACGGTGACCAATTATCATGGGATGGAAGGGATAATGCGGGCGATTTAGTATCAAGTGGTATTTACCTGTTGGCAATTTATGGAATGGATGGGTCACAGAGTGTTGAGAAAGTGACGGTGATTAAGAAATGAAATCGAATATGAATTAGTTAATAATACCCCAAACTTAAAATCGAAAGTGTCTAAAACAATTGAGCAATCATTAAACTAAAGATCAATTTTAAGAAAATACTCAGAAAAGGATTTCATATATCATTCTTGTATTATCCTTTTAAGGTTGTTTGGTCAATATATTCAGGATGAAGCCCAAAATCCTGCTCAAATTCTTCCGCAATAGATTTGATCATTTTTCGCCGTTCATTATGAGGCAAGAAAGCACTCTTCATAGCAATGATAGTAATCTCCCGAAAATCATGAAGTTGAAAATCAAATAATTCATGCGCCAGCATAAATTCATCAGTAAGAGTTGTGTCGGACATAAGTCGATTATCCGTATTTAATGTTACACGAATACCTTGATCATAATAAAATTTAAATGGATGGTATTTCAATGAGTGTACACTTCGAGTCTGCCAGTTGGATGTGAGACAAATTTCTAATGCGATTCGATGATCGTTTACATATTGCATTAAATCTTTATCATCTTTGAGTTTTGTTCCGTGCCCAATTCTATTTGCTCCACAATAATGAATAGCTTGATGAATAGATGCTGCTCCATAAGCTTCCCCGGCATGAATCGTAGAATTGATATTATTATTTCTAATTTGGTAAAAAGCTTCCCGATGTTCTTTGGCTGGGAAATTTTCTTCTGCACCAGCTAGGTCAAAACCCACAACACCTTTATTTTTATATTGAACGGCAAGGTCTGCCAACCGTAAAGAAACGTTCGGCGATATGGAACGAATTCCACATATGATGATCCCGGATTTAACTCCGAATTTCTTTTCACCTTTGTGTAGTCCCTTTTTAACAGAGTTAATCGCCATGTCTAAGGTCATACCTTTTTGTTGGTGTAAAATGGGAGAGTAGCGTACTTCGATATATCGAACATTCTCTTTTGCCACATCTTCAATTAATTCGAATGCAAATCGAGTAAGAGACTCAGGAGTTTGCATTACAGAAAGAGTGATGTCGAAACGATTTAGATATTCTTCAAGAGACCCTCGTTTTTTACCGATCTTTAAAAAGGATGATAATTCATCTAGTTCAAATGATGGGAGTTTTACACCTTCATTTATTGCCACATCTAAAACGGATTCTGGACGGAGACATCCATCCAAATGGCAGTGGAGCTCCACTTTTGGGAGTCGATGTAAAAGATCATAGGTTATTGTTGGCATAAGACCCGATTACTTCATTATGACTTTTGAGTCACGGAATTATATAACCATCCAATAACACCTAAAAAGGAAGCAATTCCAATAATTGAAAATCCCGAAAATTGAGGCCACCAATCTTTACTCCCTGTTATAAAAATTGGAACAGCCACTAATATTCCAATAAGTGCTTCTCCAGTGATGAGTCCAGAAGCCATGAGTAAACCTTTTCTCTTCATGGTTTCTGTCGCTTCCGATCTATCACTAAAATGGGCGATCATACCACCGATAAAAATGGGAACGGTCAGTTCGATCGGCAGATATATCCCAACGGCCACCGCCAAAATAGGTACCCGAAAATCAGAACCGATTCGTTCCTGCCGAAGGTCTATTAAAATAATGATAACGCCTATAATAGCGCCGAATCCAACCATGGTCCATGGAAGATTCCCTGTAAACACTCCATCTGCAACTGACATCATTAACGTTGCTTGTGGTGCTGGTAAAGTGGGGGAACCTATTGTATATGCAGTATGAAGAATATCCAGAACGAGTCCTAAAACAACTGCTGCACTTAAAACGCCAATAATCTGCATTATTTGTTGTTTCCAGGGTGTGGCACCAACGATGTGTCCTGTTTTTAGATCTTGCAGATTATCTCCACCGATGGCGGCGGCACAACATACCACTGCGCCGATCATGATAGCAGCCGAAGCCCCCACATCAGAGTCTTTGCCCAAAAGAGACAAGAGTAAAAGGGATGAAAAAAGAATTGTGGCAATGGTGACTCCTGAAATTGGATTATTGGATGAACCCACTACTCCAGCCATATAAGCGGCCACAGCAGAAAATAAGAATCCGAATATCATCATAACTACAGCAAGAAGTGCAGCGATGGCAACATCATTCACAATTTCAAAATATAGGAGATAAACAGGAATCAGCAAAACTGCTAAAACCATTCCCACATAATTAATAGGAAAATCTTGTTCATGCGTTGGAATATCTGTAGCCAATTTTGATTTTTTAACCGCTTCAAGGCTGGCCTTGATCCCATTAACCAGTGGTTTAAAAAGAGAGATGAGCGACCAAATTCCACCCACAACCATGGATCCAACACCGAGATAACGAATCTGGGAATTCCATATGTCCCAAGCTGCAGGCATAGGTTCACCTTCAAATCCATAAATAGCTGTATAAATGGGAATTGCAACAGCCCAGGAAATAAGCCCTCCAGCCACAACCAAAATTCCAATGTTTCGCCCAACAATATATCCCACAGAGATCAAGGCTGGGGAGAGATCCGTCCCGATTCCGAAGATGGAGCCACCAACGACAGTTGCACCTTCTATGGCCGCATGCCACATAGCAAACCCTTGCTGACAGAGTTTCATGGCACCACCCACCAATCCTGAAATTGCGATAGTGATGAGTCCGCCCGATTCATCTTTTTCAGTCGATGTGCGAGACTCTTCACCTGCTTTCAAAACTGCTGCAGTAGCAACACCTTCCGGATATTTTAGTTTTGCTTCTACGATTAATGCACGACGCAATGGCACTGTGAATAACACACCAATTACACCACCAATGGCAGAAATTTTTGCAACTTCCAGGTAATCGAAGTCTGTCCAAACACCCATGAGAACCAATGCGGGGATTGTAAATATTACACCCGCAGCCAAAGATTCTCCTGCAGATGCTGCGGTTTGAACAATGTTATTTTCTAAAATGTTTGATTTTCGGAAGAGCCGCAAGACCGCCATGGAAATCACCGCTGCCGGAATAGATGCTGAAACGGTCATTCCTGCAAATAAACCAAGGTATGCGTTGGCACCTGCAAGTATCATGGACAATAAAATTCCTAAAACAATAGCTTTGGGAGTAATCTCTTGTAAAGGTTTGGACATTTTTTCTCCGATAAATTAGTTGTAAAGGTAGGTAAATCATTTTGGATTGTGCAATGGAAGAAAATGAGTATCCAGGTGTTTACATCTTCAGGTGTTAAAGTATTGATTCCCACCGCCGGTTTTGCATATGTCTCATTGAGTATAGTGTGTTTGCAGAGTTGTAAAACAATGTAATTTAAAGTACGTCAGGGGTGCCATTCAGAACCAGATCGAACGGCTGAGAACAAACCCATTGACCTGATCTGGATAATGCCAGCGTAGGAAGACACAATGAATTTTAAAATTCACCTTTCTTTTTTAATCCTATTCTCATCCTTTTTATTTGCAAAAATTAAAGGTGCAGTAAAGAATCAATCCACCAATGAGCCTGTTAAAGGTGTAAATATAACAGCAGGGGAATTGGGGACAGCCACAAACGAATTCGGAGAATTCAATATTAATGTTTCAATTGGAACTAAATTAGAATTTTCACATATCGGTTATGATTTAGTTAGCCAACTCGCTCAAAACGGTATGTTGGTCGAAATGAGTCCAGCTGTGATTAAATCAAGAGAGATCATTGTCCGGGCTGGATTATCGGATGAATCACTTCAAAAAATCACATCCAGTGTTACTGTATTTACCGGTAATGATATTCGAGAATCTGCTACTGACCATTTCCAAACGTTGATTGATCAAATTCCAAATCTGAATTGGGCTGGGGGCACCAGTCGTCCTAGGTATTTTCAAATTCGTGGAATAGGGGAAAGAAGCCATTATTTTGGAGAAGGTCCTCCCAATTTTTCCGTGGGATTTGTCATGGATGACATGGATTTAAGTGGAATGGGGATGGTGGGTCTTCTTTATGATATGGATCAAATTGAAGTGTACAAAGGACCTCAGTCTTCCATCTATGGTCCCAATGCTATTGCAGGACTCATTTCCATGGAATCAACAGATCCAACAGACCATTTTGAATTGAAAACGTCCACAAATTTCGGCTCTGATAATCATTATGGCGGGAGCTTGGTCATGAATGCCCGCTTAATGAAGAATATGAATATGCGATTGACCGGTATTTATAATTACAGCGATGGATTTCGTAAGAATATGAGCCAAAATATTACAGATTCTAATAAAAGAGAAGAGGCATTCTCTAGGATGAAATTGATGTATGATCCAATCAATAAACTTTCCATATTAGCTACGTTCATTTATTGCGAACTTGAAAATGGATATGATGCATGGGCGCCGGACAATAATACGGATTTCAACACGTTTTCAAATGATAAAGGAGAAGACAGCCAAATAACTTTTGGATATTCATTGCGTGCCAATTTTGAAGCGAGAGATAATTTAAATATTACCAGTATCTCATCTTTCACAGAAACGGATTTAGTCCACGCCTACGATGGAGATTGGGCGGATAGTGCCTATTGGCATGAAACCCATGATTTTGATCCAGCAGTGGAAGGTTGGGCTTATGAGTTTTATGATAAGAATGAACGGAATCGTTCAAATCTTACCCAGGAAATTCGTCTGTCTATGGGATCCATTGTCATGGGAGTATATTTTAAACATTTGATCGAACAAGATGAAGCAATGGGATATTTATATGGTGGTGCGGCAACAGATGCAATCAATCATTATGATTTTCTGGCCAAAGCAGGGTATGCGCAATATGGGGTTGATTTAACATCGTCACTCAAATTAAAAGCCAATGTCCGGTTTGAAAATAACTCCGTAAAATATGAAGGCACATCTCAAGGTCTGAATGATTATTGGGAAAAGATAGAACTGCCACTGATTCATTTTGATATTGATCATTCTATGCTAGGGTGTCGGGCATCTTTACACTATTTAAAAGACGAATTTACATCCTACTATGGTTCCATCTCTCAAGGATATAAATCCGGTGGTGTGAACCAACAGCCCTATCTTACTGATGCAAGTCGGCCTTATGATCCTGAATATATCCAGAATTTTGAAGTTGGATTAAAACGTACCACAGATATATATCGAACACAATTATCCGCATTTTATAGTTTACGAAAAGACCAGCAAGTATCTGTATCTAGCCAACAGGTGGATGGAGATCCAAACAGTTTCCTTTTTTATACCGCCAATGCCGGATCGGGATCAGTTCAAGGGTTTGAATGGGAGACTAATTACCAAATTTTATCGAGAATTTCTTTGAATACAAGTTTGGGGTATTTGGATACGTGGATTGATAAATTTACCTATCAGGCAAATTCTGAAATGGAAGGATATAGTGGGAACCGAGAAGCGGCCATGTCGCCAAAGGTCACTGGCTCTTTTGGAGTACATTTTAAAAATAATTCTGGTATTTTTGGTTTAGTTCAAATGAGTTTTAAAGATGAGTATTATTTTTCTGATAGTCATATTCAAAAATCCAAACCCTATACATTACTAAATATGAATATTGGAAAATCCTTTGGAAAAACCATGGTTAAATTATGGATTCGGAATGCCTTAGATGAAAGATATACAACGAGAGGTTTTTATTTTGGACTCATTCCACCCACTTATCCAGAGCAACTCTGGAAAAGTTATGGCGATCCGAGACAAATTGGCGTTACCATAGATTACACTTTTTAGGGTTACATTAAGGTTGAATAGAAAATCATCAATACTCAAGAGTAGTAGCTAATCAGGATGACACATCTAGCCAGGATTGCCCTAAAAATCTTCAAAACTGCTTACTCAAATGATTAAAAAGAGTATAGGAAGAAGTTTAAATAATCGATACAAACTGTTTGGGCTTGTATATTTTGAATCGATAGCCAATAGAGATAAAACAATAAATATCGAATTTGATTGAATTTCCACGACGGAAAACTACGATAATTTTATATTATAAAATCCTTGGAATCTCAAATGACTTTTCGCATTTACTTTTTAGAAAGAAAGGCCCTAATTTCCCGAGCTATTTTCGAATCGGAAACACATGTTTGGTCACATAACAGAACGGTTTGAATCTATTCTTCGAAATGTTCGAGGTCTGGGTAAAATAACTGATAAGAATATCAATGATACCGTTCGGGAAGTCCGACGGGCATTGATAGACGCTGATGTGAACTTCAATGTGGCGAAATCTTTTGTCAATAATGTGCATGATAAAGCGCAGGGGACAAAGGTATTAAAATCGGTGAAACCGGGTCAGCAATTCGTGAAGATCATTCGCGATGAGTTGGTTCTCCTTTTGGGAACGGATTCAAAAGACTTGGTGTTGAAGAACAATCCGGCTGTTATTTTATTGGCCGGCCTTCAAGGGTCCGGAAAAACAACCACTGCAGGGAAACTGGCTTATCGGTTGCAAAAATCTGGTAAATCGGTTTTAATGGTTGCCGCTGATGTGTATCGTCCCGCTGCTGTCCAGCAATTAATCACTGTGGGGCAACAGGCAGATGTGGCGGTGTACGAAGAAGGAACCGGAGAACCGTTGGCGATTTGCAAACGGGGAATCGAAAAAGCACGTTCTTTGAAAAATGATGTTGTAATCCTGGATACAGCCGGGCGACTCCATATAGATGGCGAAATGATGACAGAAATTCAACAGATTGCTGATATGGCGGACCCCGACGAGATTCTCTTTGTTGCGGATGGCATGACGGGTCAAGATGCTGTGAATTCAGCACAGACTTTTCATGAAGCACTTCCGTTATCAGGTGTAATCCTAACAAAAATGGATGGCGATTCTCGAGGTGGAGCAGCAGTTTCAATCCGTGAAGTGACGGGTAAACCTATCAAATTTATTGGAACATCTGAAAAATTAGATGGGTTGGATGTTTTTGACCCGAAACGAATTGCAGATCGAATCCTTGGGTTTGGAGATGTGGTTTCCATCGTGGAAAAAGCCCAGGACGTTTTTGATGAAGACCAGGCAAAGGATTTCCAGACAAAACTGGTAAAGAATACTTTTGACTTGGATGATTTCAAAATGCAATTACAGCAAATGAAAAAAATGGGTTCTATGAGCCAGATTATCGGCATGATGCCTGGCATGAACTCGAAAGCTTTAAAACAATTGAATATGGATGACCGTCAAGTCGGATGGACAGAAGCGATCATCAATTCTATGACACCGGGTGAGCGTCAGCAACCGGAGATCATTAATGGCAGTCGCAGATTGCGGATCTCAAAAGGAAGTGGACGTTCGGTACAGGAAATAAATGCCCTTTTGAATCAATTTTCTCAGATGAAGAAAATGATGAAAAAAATGGGAAAAATGAAAAACATGAAATTACCCGGACTGGGTGGTTTCGAAAGATTTAATTAAGGAGATACAAGTTGGCGACGAAAATAAGACTCAAACGAATAGGACGTCGAAATAGACCTTTTTACAGAATGGTTGTAATGGATTCTCGGAATCGCCGTGATGGTGCTGCAATTGAAGAATTGGGCTGGTACAATCCAATTGATGTAGATCGTTCTTATGATCTGAAAGGTGAAAGGGTTATACATTGGCTAGGTGAAGGCGCACAGCCCACCGAAGCTGCACATAAATTATTACGCCGTGCAGGGATTGCCCATCAATGGCATTTGATAAAACAAGGCCTCGATGAAGCCCAGATTGAAAAAGAGATGAAAAAATGGGAGATGAACCGAGAAGATGTGCAAAAAGCCCGTGCTGATCGCGCGGAAAAGAAAGCAGATGAAAAAGAAAAAGCTGTTGCTGTGGAAGTTGTTGAAGCAGACGAAGATGATACAGCTTCAGAAGAAGTCGTGGTTGAAGCACCAGTAGAAGAATCTATTGAAGAAGAAACACCTGCAGAGGTTACGACCGAAGAATCATCTGAAGTTGAACCTATAGAAGATGCGCCAACTGAAGAAGTTAAAGAAGCACCAACTGAAAAAGAATCAACTGAAGAAAGTGCAGATGAGCCTGAAGTAGTAGAAGAAACGAGTGAAGAAATCGCACCTGAAGAGGAATCATCAGACGAAGACGAATCTACCGAAACTTCTAATGAAGATGCTCAAGTGGAAGAAGATAGCGAAGCAGAAGATGAAACTCCCACTGATGAATCTGATGACGCAAGTTCTAATGCAGAGGTTACTGAAGATAAAGAATCAGAAAAACTAGCTAACGCAGTAGTGACATCTGAAGAAGAATCTCAAGAAGCTGAAACTGAATCTGCTAAAGAAACACCAGCAGAGAATGTTGAAGAGCCTCCTACTGGAGAAGAATCAACTGAAGAAAGTGCAGATGAGCCTGAAGTAGTGGAAGAAACGAGTGAAGAAATGGCACCTGAAGAGAAATC
>Ga0308010_1000737_pt1 | contig 19719 bp, 16 predicted proteins | sample Neamet129_FD_202368 | JGI IMG/M metagenome (GOLD analysis project Ga0308010, IMG submission 202368) | Marine microbial communities from water near the shore, Antarctic Ocean - #129 | ecosystem: Environmental > Aquatic > Marine > Unclassified | place: Southern Ocean | collected 2014-07-24 | reverse complement strand
TCTCTTAATCGAAATTCCGTTGTTGAACCAGCTTGAACATCATACATCATAAGTTTATCATTTTGATTACGTATGTATGAATAGCCATCTTTGTTTCCTAAAGCATAAATACCAAATATTGAATAGTTAGCAGCCTTTACATCTAAGTAGAGCCCATTTGAAGAAGGAGTGTTAAAGGCTTTTGCTGCTGTTAATCTAAAAGTATGCTTTTCATTTGGCTTATATAGCAAACCCACTTTTGGTGAGAATTGTGGGTTATAATTAATCTTATTTCCAGAAAGTGGATCTTCAATAAAGGTAAAACCTTTGTTTTCATAATTTAATTGCCCGCTATGTAAATCAACTCTACCAGATAATATTAGTTCAAAATTTTGACCGAGCTTAGTTTGAGTTTGTGTATAAATACCATATTCATTTGTGGTAAATAATTCATCCCACTCATCGATTTCTCCATCTCCATCATTATCTATTCCATCTCTTCCATAACTTTGTGGATTGGTGCCACCGGTCCCATCAGGAAGAATAGTTCCAAAGGTCTCTGGCATTGTTCTTTGATAATCACCGCCCCAAATAAGCTTTGTATTCCAAAGATTTTTAAATTCTTTTGAGTGTTGGAACTGGAAATGAAAAAAGGTGGATCTATCAGTAACAATTCCACCAGTTCTTAAATTAGATGTTTTCCCTGAATTACTTGTATTTAAGTATGCTTGGGCAAACCAATTCTTATATACCCAACGGGCTTGATAAAAACGATAGACCCAGTCATTGGCTTGATATCGTCCTATACCGGTTATATTTAGATTGGTTGCTTTTGCTTGGCCAAAATTAAAGCTTGTAAAGTGATCATCTGAAAAATCGTAATCTAAGCGTATATCAAAACGTTGATTCTTGATCTTAAAGTCTGGAATATCATTTAATCCATCACCATTTCTATCTTTAACTAAATTATCATTTTTACTATAAACTGTATCAACTGTACCATCGCCATCACGATCAATTTTTAAATCCCAGCCATCCCACCAAGCCAGTCCATCTTCAAGATATCCATCTAAAAGGTCTGCTAAATCACTATCATCATTAAGCCAAGGTGCAAAGTGTGCTTTCTTTTCATCCTCTTCGATATATTCCCAATCGTTTGCAGTAAAATTAACGAAAGACATTTTATAACTAAGCTTATTAGATATTTGGCCAGCATGACGAACTTGAGCTTTGTTAAAGCTACGATCACCTGTTGTATAACCTACGGTTGTACCAAGTGACTCAGAGGGCCTTTTTGAAATAATATTAACAACACCTGCATGAGCATTGGGTCCGTAAAGAGCAGAAGAAGGTCCTAAGACAACCTCAATTTGACTTACATCATCTGAGGAGAGCGGGATAACATTATAAGCAATTAATCTTAATGAAGGGACATTTGCCATACGTCCGTCAGTGAGTGTTAATAAACGGCTTGAGAAACTTGAGTTAAAACCTCGAGCACTTATATTATAACTATCTAAACCAGAAGAAGTAAAATCAACACCTTTAATGTTTTTAAAGTAGTCGCCTAGATTGGCGTTGCTTGCAGATCTTATTTTTAACTCAGAAATAATAGATATGGCAGCTGGTGCATCCGTAATTTTTTCACGACGACCCCTGCTGGCGGTAACTACATATTCGTCTAGCATAATTGATGAAATATCTAACTTAATATTATAAGTAAACTCGCCTTCAGTTTGATCTGTCAATGTAATTGAGGATTCAAAATCTTTATAACCAATGTATGTAACCTTTACTTTATAAACATCAAGTGAAAGATTATCAATTTTATAAAAGCCTTCAAAGTTTGTAGCGCCACCAGTGTTAAGTTTTTTGCTTTGAATGATTACGTTTGCACCAATCAAAGGTTCCTCATTTTTAGAGTCGAGAACAGTTCCGATTAAACTTACTTTTTGGGCACTGATTAGTGATAAACTAAAAAGGAATAAGATGATTTTTTTCATGGGTATAAATTAGTTTTAATTAATAAAAAAGGGGACAAATATAATTGTCCCCTTTTAATCGAAAAACGATACATTAAGCGATTATCGATTCAATTATTATTCAGCTTTTCGCTCAAATTTAGCGTCGAATTGAATAGTTTCATCCACGTTGAAACAAGTTCCTTGCTTAATGGCATAAGTTAGCTTACCACCAGCCGCCATTGTTCCAGAACCACCACTTGGATCAAAACTTCCAGCACTATCATCTACGGGTACTGGAGCTAATGGGTCTGTACTGTTAACTAATATAGCAAAAGGCATTCCAAGGGCAGTTACGCCACCGCCACCTGCTAAGTTATCCATATGCATAAATACAACCATATCTGCAGGAGTTATAGCTCCATCACCATCTAGATCAGCTAATGGATTTTTTATGTCAGCTGCTTGAGAGGCTGTTTGTACATTTATATTCATACTGTACCAAGTAAGGTAACCGCTCCAAGAAGCTAATAATGGACTCATAACATAACCTTCTGCAGCTGGCGTACCTGTTGTTCCAAATGCACCAGTTACAGGATCAACTGGAAGTTCAAAAATAGCTGAGGTTTGACGGTCATCTGCTTCACTCCATGTAGACATAACTTCTGCATATCGGTCTGAATGAGCATCTCTGTCGAGGAATTTAAGGGTCGCAACGTCTGGAGAACCATTCGTTCCAAGTGCAACATTAGCACTTCCATCATGAAAAGGAGGAAGAACTTGCGTACCTGTAATTTGAGGATCACGTTGAATCATAAAATTGCCAGGATCTGCTACTAAAGCAGCACCACTAACATATTTATCATTTGCGTATCCCCAGCCAACCCAATATTTTCCTTGATCTTCAATAGCCGCAACTGTACCTGCAGTACGACATTCTTCGCTTGTTCTAATAGTTGGATATTTTCCGGTTAGAGTATAAGTAGCGCCGTCGCCCGCTGTTGTCGCATCTTGTGTGGTAAGTGTCATATTGATACCAGAAGCAGCTAGTGCATCTTTAGAATATGCAGCTGTTGTTGGAAAACCAGTCATGGCATCACCATTTTTAAGAGTAACAAAAGCTGTTAAAGCCAATGGTGCCATCGTACCTAATACTGCTTCAGCGTAATTCCATTGTCCATAGTGTGAAATGGGCGCTTCAGTATCAACAGTACGAGTATATGTACCTGTTAATTCTATTAATTCCCAAGTTCCTACTATATCACCATTGACAATGCCTTTAGCTTCGTCTTCGCAAGCAGAAAACATAAGAATTCCTGCTAAAAACAGTGAAGACATCTTTGTAAATCTTGATTTCATAATTTCTCCTTAAAGTATATGTATTCTTCGAATTTTTATACGCTAGCTTAATGCTAAATAAGATAGATTTCCTCGCTTAGGGACTTAGTTAGCTCGAAAAAGCTACACCAGTCTAAACGCTCTTTCAAAGATTTTTTTCTATTTTTATTTAGTACATTATTTAACGTTTTGTACACAATCTATGTGCAAATAAACAAACCGACCGGTCGGTTTATTTATTTGTTTTAGCTCGTCTATGTTTATAACTTTATCTAGAATCAAATAGTCTTTATAATACTTTAACAGGAAATTAGACCATGAAAATTGCAGTTTTAATTAAGCAGGTACCTGGATCTGAGTCACCATTGCCTCTTAAGTCAGATCAAAAGTGGGTAGATGAAGGCTCAATTGCTTACGTTATGAACGAAAGTGATAATTATGCACTTGAAGAAGCTCTGCAAATAAGGGAGTCAAAAGGCGAAGGTGAGGTTGTGGTTGTTAGCCTTGGCCCCTTAAGAATTCAAAAAGTAATTAGGGAAGCGCTGGCCAAAGGAGCCGATCGTGCAATACATATTGAAACTCAAATGGAAAGTAATATAGATCCATTATACACAGCATCTAACTTTGTGAATGTACTTAAAGAGGAAAGTTTTGATTTGATTTTTTCAGGCCTCCAGTCTGACGATGTTGGCATGGGTCAAACGGGCGTTCTTATTGGTGAATTAATGGGTATGGCAACAGCTTCACTTGCAATGAAGACAGAACTTGGTGATGGTAATATAAAAGTTAAGCGTGAACTTGAAGCGGGTTGGTTTCAATGGGTAACGTTGAGCCTTCCTGCAAGTATAACAATTCAATCGGGTTTAAATACTCCTCGCTATCCTTCTTTGAAAGGTATAATGGGCGCAAAGAAAAAAGAAATAAAAGTAGTTAAGCCTAATGAAAATATTAACAATCAATCTATTGAGAAAGTTTATCTTCCTCAAAGTGATAAACAGACGGTTATGATTGAAGGCTCTGTTGATCAAATGGTTGAAAAGTTGCTTCATACATTTCGTAACGATATAAAAATATTCTAGGGGTAATTATGGATATCTTAATCATATTAGAAGATAATAATGGAAAAATTCATCGTATGGGCTTGGAGTCTATTGTTGCCGCGCAAAAAATGGCAACAGGGTTAGGTTTATCAACAGGAGCTCTTGTCTTAGGTGCTAATTCTGATGCTTTAGCTGATGAAGCCTCAAACTATAATGTTGGTGAAGTAATTAAGCTTAATAATAGTTTTTTGGAGTCCTACTCAGCGGATGGTTATGCAGAAGCAGTTAAGCAAGTGATTGAACAAGAGGGTCCTTCCTATGTGTTGTTTGGTCATTCATACCAGGTAAGAGATTATGCTCCAAAAGTAAGCGCTAAGTTAATGAAGCCATTTTTAGTGGATAATGTGGCTGTCAATATAAATAAAGGTGAGGCTATCTTTACAAAACAAATGTTCAATGGTAAACTTTTTTCAGATATAAAACCAAATGGAGAAGGTCCATATTTAGTAAGTTTTCAATCAGCAGCTTTTTCATCAGATTCTTTAGAAAGAGGCTCTTCATTAGTAAAAGAAGCAAGTGTTAATATTGATTCATCGATGATTAAGACAGAATCAGAGCCCCCTTTTAAAGAAGAAGCCGGTGGACTTGACTTAACCGCAGCTGATTTAATTGTTTCAGTTGGAAGAGGTATTGGTAAAGAAGAAAATATTCCAATTGCCCAAGCTTTGGCAACTGCATTGGGTGCAGAATTAGCATCATCTCGACCGGTGGTAGATGCCGGCTGGTTACCTTCGGCGCATCAAGTTGGAAGTTCTGGCCAATCAGTTTCACCTAAAATGTATCTAGCTTTAGGTATCTCTGGTGCGATTCAACATATGGTGGGAATGAAAGGTTCTAAAAATATTGTGGCCATTAATAAAGATCCAGAAGCGCCTATATTTGAAGTTGCGGATTATGGTGTGGTCGCTGATGTTTTAGAACTGGTTCCAAAACTAACAGAAGCACTTCAATAAAAAATTAAATGCTTTCAAATTTAGAACGTATACTTTTTATAATCCTGGCTACAAGCTCTTTAGGCTTAGCCTGGATTAGTTTTGGGCGGATGTTTAAAGCCATTGGTCGAGGAACAGACCCAATAGAATGGAAAAAAGTGATTGCAAATTGGCCAAAAGGTTTGGCTGTATTTATTAGTCAGAAAACATTATTCAAAACGCGTCCTATCGTGGGTGGGATTCATGCTGGGGTTGCATGGGGTTTTACTTTGTATCTGTTAGTAAATATTATTGATGTGATGTATGGGATGATTCCAGGCTTTCATTTTTTCCCAAATAATTTTATAGGTGATATTTATCGATTTTTTGTAGATATTTTTAGTGTAATCGTCTTGTTAGGTGTTATTCTTTTTGTCATACGTCGTTTTATAGTAAAGGATGAAAGATTAATCACTAGGGAGCCTGTTTTAATAAGTGAAGCTGCCCAAAAAGGAATAAAAACAGATTCCATAATTGTAGGTTTATTTATTATTCTCCATATTGGTTTTCGTTTTATAGGTGCATCATTTGAAGTGGCTATCCATGGTCAAGATTGGAGTCAGCCTGGAGCAACGCTCTTATCTTTGAGTTGGAGTAGTCTATCAATTGAGAGCCTAATCTTTGGTGAACATTTAGGATGGTGGATGGCTTTGGGTTTGATCCTTGCATTTTTGCCGTATTTCCCTTACTCAAAGCACGCGCACTTATTTATGGGGCCTCTAAATTATATGGCAAAGGTTGAACGTCGATCTTTATCAACGCTTGAGATTATGGATTTAGAAGATGAGAAGGCAGAGCAGTTTGGTGCGGGTAAGCTGGAACATTTACCTCAGAAAGAATTACTAGATGGTTATGCTTGTATAATGTGTAATAGATGCCAAGATGCTTGCCCAGCCTATTACACAGGAAAAGAGTTGTCACCTGCAGCTTTAGAGATTAATAAGCGTTATTATCTAAACGAAAATTTAAAAGAGTTTTCAGAAGGCGCTGAAAGTTTAGATGGCTTGTCAAAGTGGATGCTATCAGAAGAAGCAGCTTGGTCTTGTACTACTTGTGGTTATTGTATAGAAGTTTGTCCTGTTGGAAATGAACCAATGGTAGATATTCTTCGTATGCGCCAAGATCTGGTCTTAATGGAAAGTAATTTCCCGCAAGGAGCCATGGAAACTTTTGATAAGATTGAGAACTATGGTAATCCGTGGGGTATGTCTCCGCAAGATCGAGAAAAATGGACTGAAGGGATGGAAGTTCCAAAAATGCGTGAGAAAGGCTCAGCGGAGTATTTATACTGGGCTGGTTGCTCCGGAGCTTATGATGATAGAGGTAAAGATATTTCTCGTTCTGTGGCTAAAATTATGAATGAAGCTGGAATTGACTATGCAATATTAGGAAATGAAGAAACTTGCACAGGTGATTCAGCTAGGCGGATAGGAAATGAATATCTGTTTCAAATGCAAGCTGCGCAAAATATGGAAAACTTTGAAAAATATGGTGTGAAAAAAATTGTGACCCAATGCCCGCATTGTTTAACCACATTAAAAAATGATTATGGTGAGATGGGAGCAAAATTAGATGTGGTCCATCATTCGGAATTGATTTCAGATCTTATTAAAGAGGGTAAGATAAGTCCAAAAAAATCATTAGATGAAGATATCACTTTTCATGATGCGTGTTATGTTGGTCGACACCATGGTGAGTATGATGCACCTAGAAATGTATTAGAATCAGTTATGAGTGATGATGCTAAGTTGGTTGAAATGCCTCGAAATAAAGAACAAAGTTTTTGTTGTGGCGCCGGAGGAGGAAATATGTGGTATGATATTGATAAAGGTAAAAGGATTAATGTTGAGCGTTTCGAAGAAGCTATAGATACAGGTGCTAAAAAAGTTGCGACATCTTGCAATTTCTGTATGATTATGATGGAAGATGCTCGAAAAGTTACAGGTCAAGATGAAAGAATGGAAGTTTTTGATATAGCAGAATTAGTGGCAGAGCGATTATAGCTTTTTGGTTATTAAATATTAGCCAATTCTTAACGAGGGGTTGTAAATTAGCTAGCTTTATTTCTATTTAAACTGCTAGTTAATGAAAAAAATACTTTTTACAATATTTATGTACTTTGATGTCATGTTTGGCATATCATTTTTGGGTGAAAAAATTGTTGATGATGATACCCAGCTTAAACTTAAAGTAGCGATTGCAACGCGCATTGCAAACCCTCCAATTATAGATGGTGATTTAAGTGACAGAGCTTGGGAAAATGCAAAAATAATAACCGAATTTGTTCAGCATGAACCTTTTAATTTAGAAGCACCTACTGTTAAAAATGTAGCGAGAGTGTTATATGATGATAATTATTTATATATAGCTTTTGAGAATTTCGATCCAAACCCAGAAAATATAATGGCTCGCCGTTCTCGTAGGGATGATTGGGAAGCTGGTTTTGGAAACAATTCAGATTGGGTTGGTATTGGAATTGATTCAAGGAATGATGATAAATCTGGATATTGGTTTGCTGTTAATGCGGCAGAAGTTCAGTTAGACGTAGCAATTTCTGGTAGCGGTGGTCATGGAGGTTTTGATAATAGTTGGAATGCTGTTTGGGATAGTGAAGTCTTATTTAATGATAATGGATGGACGGTTGAAATAAGATTACCCTTTAATATTTTTGAATATAGTTCGTCAAAAGTACAAGAATGGGGCGCGAGTTTTCAAAGAGGTTATTATAATAATCAAGAAGAAATTCACTGGCCTGGAAGAGCACTTGGGGTACGTGGAATTGTTCCTCATTATGGAGTCTTGCAAGGGATAGAAGGAATTCCACAGCCAAAGAATATTGAGTTTGTACCTTATCTTTTATCAGGTCAAACAAATTCAAATGAAACAGAAAAAATTCAAAATGTTGGAATGGATGTTAGATATAATCTTAATTCGAGTAATATGTTAAATATGTCTTTCAATCCAGATTTTGGACAAGTAGAAGCAGATCCATCTGTACTTAACCTTTCAGCGTTTGAAACACGATTATCAGAGAAACGACCTTTCTTTGTTCAGGGAGCTAATTTTTTTAAGAGCAGATTCAATTTATTTAATTCTCGACGTATTGGGCGGGCTCCAGGGTTTTATGCTCCAGAATCTGGTAGTATCGTAGATAAGCCTGAGGCAACAACAATTTTAGGTTCAGCAAAATTAATGGGAAAAAGCTCCTCTGGTCTTCGTTATGGCATTATTAATGCAGTAACTAATGAAGAGTATGGTCTCCTTGAATATGAAGAGGATGGGAAGCTTAAAAAAAAGAAGTTCTTATTAGAGCCTTTTACAAACTACTTTGTTGGAAGAGTTGAAAAGCCAATTATAAATGAATTGTCTACAGTTGGCTTTATGGCAACAGACTTGCGTCGCAAAGGAGAAACAAACCAATCAAGAGTCTTTAACTTGGATTGGCGTTTAAATTTTATGGATAATAGACTTTCGTTCGAGGGGCAAGCTGTAAACTCATTAGCCTCTAATAAGTCAGGTTATGGTGGCCGTTTTATTTTTACTTATCGTAATCCTGTTTGGTGGGAGATAAGGTCATGGGGGCAATCTGTGGATAAAAACTTCAATGTAAACGATATGGGTTTTCAAGAAAGAAATAATAATTGGTATGGTGGTTTTCATTTAGGAATCAGAAGAGATTACCCAAAAGGATATTTTTTAAATCAACGGTTATCACTTAAAGCAAGTACTGGTGGATTAAATGGGATAGGATTAATTACAAGAAAAAATATTGAAATTGAACAAAATAACAATTTTATAAATTATTGGGGATTAGGATGGTCACTTGAATTTAATCCAGAAACTTTTGAAGATGATGATACTTATAGAGATTCAAGAGCAGTAATAATTAAAGATGAGGGAAGACAATCATTTGACCTATGGTTTAGAACAGATCGCCGCAAAAGATTAATTCTTAGACCTCAATTTAATATTTCTAGGGGTGCAATAAGAGGCGTAGGTAAAGAGTATGGTCTTGAGCTAATACTTAAGCCCACAGATAATATTAATTTTTCTATTAAAACTTCTAAAGAGGATAGACCTGGGTCAATGCAATGGGTGGGAATTGTAGAAGATGAAAATGGTGTTAATATTATTTACTCAAACATAAAGAGAGAACAAACAAATACTGAGTTAAGGTTAAATATAGCATTCTCCTCAAAAATGACATTTGAAGCTTATTATCAACCTTTCACCGTTAAAATGGATTACACTGATTACAATCGTTTAGACGAAGAAAAATCACTTAAAGTTAGTCCTTATCCTTATACGGGAAATAAAAATTTCGAGATAGATAATCAAGTAGGAACATTTGTATTTCGATGGGAATATTTACCTGGAAGTCTTTTTTATGCAGTCTACAACTTAAACGATAATAGTTATTATTCAGCTGAAGATTCAGAATGGAGTAATTCTAAATCAAATTCTCTATTTTTAAAGTTTGATTATTTCTTTCAACTTTAATTGATTATTTAGATAGATTAATTAATTCAATCTTGAGTGCATTCGCATATTCTAGAATACGTTAGCTAATGAAAAAAATACTTTTTACAATATTACTTTACTTTAATTTTATTTTTGCAAATTCAATTTTGGGTGAAAAAATAGTTCTAGATGATACCCAACTTAGATACAAGATAGCCAAAGCAGAAAGAGTCTCTACTCCACCTACGATTGATGGAATTCTAGATGATAGTGTTTGGAATCAAGCAACAGTCTTAGATCAACTTGTCCAGCATGAACCTTTTAACCTACATGCTCCATCAGTAGAAACAGAAATTAGAGTTTTATACGATGATAATTATTTATATATAGCCTTTAATAATATTGATCCAAATCCAGAGAATATCTCAGCGCGAGTTGGTCGGCGAGATGATTGGAATGCAATAGAAAATAATTCAGACTGGGTTGCTATAGCAATTGATTCTAATAATGATGATAAAACTGGTAATTGGTTTACTTTAAATGCGGCAGAAGTACAATTAGATGCTGCAATGACAGAAGGTAAGGGATGGGGAGGCTTTGATGTAGCTTGGAATGCGGTCTGGGAAGGAAAAACCAGTATTCATTCTCAAGGATGGTCAGCTGAAATTAAAATCCCATTTAATGTTTTTAAATTTAATAAAGGTAATGTTCAGACCTGGGGGATAGGTTTCCAAAGGGGTTATTATAACAAACAAGAAGAAATTCATTGGCCTGGAAGGTCGCTTGGTGCGAATGGGTTTGTTCCTTATTTTGGTATTTTAAAAGGCTTAGAAGATATTCCTCAACCAAAAAATTTAGAATTTGTACCTTATGTTTTAACAGGGCAAACTAAAAGCGACGTTAATGAAAACATTGCAAATATAGGTTTAGATACACGATATAATCTTAGTTCCAGTAGTACGTTAAATATGACATTTAATCCTGATTTTGGTCAAGTTCAAGCAGATCCTTCGGTGCTTAATCTTTCAGCCTTTGAGACACAACTAAAAGAAAGAAGGCCCTTCTTTGTGCAAGGAGCTAATTTTTTTACAAGTTACTTAAAATTATTTAATTCTAGAAGAATAGGTAAACGACCAAATTATTATTCACCTGACTCTGGGAGCATAATTGAAAGACCAAATGAAACAACAATTTTAGGAGCAGCAAAAATTTTAGGTCAGACATCTTCCGGAATGAGATATGGTATAATTAATGCAATCACAGATAAAGAATTTGGTATTCGAGAGTACGAAGTTGACGGTATTTCAAAGAAAGAAGATTTTTTAATTGAACCTTATACAAATTACTTTGTTGGTAGGTTAGAGAAGCCCATTGTTAATAAATATTCTACTGTTGGTTTTTCAGCTACAGATCTTCGTCGACAAAATGAAAAAAATAAGGCGCAATCTGTTAATGTTGATTTATTACTTACTCTAATGGAGAATAAACTTTCTTTTCAGGGACAAGCAGCTAGTTCAATAAATTTTGACAACACTGGTTTTGCCAGTCGTTTTCGCTTATCATATAAAGATCCTAAATGGTGGGAATTAATGGCTTGGGGTGGCTTTAGAGATAAGAACTTTGATGTAAGTGAAATGGGGTATCAGGAAAAAAATAATAATTGGTATTCTGGACTTAGAGGATCCATTAGGAGAGATAAACCTAATGCTCTGTTTCTTAGACAATCTTTAGAGCTGAAATTAAATTTAGGTGGTCGAAGAAAAGATGATAGAAGTGATGCACTCATTACAAGAAAAAATATAGAACTAGAACAGGACAATACGTTCCTCAATTATTGGAGCATTGGTTGGGATATACGAGTAAATGCTGAAACATTTGAGGATGATGATATTTATCGTGATTCTAGGGCATTGATTATTAAAGATGAAGCGTGGCAATCATTTAATATTGGTATTAGAACAGATAGACGCAAAAGAATTGTCCTCGGGAGCAAATTTAATATAAGTAAAGGGGAAATCAGAGGCATTGGAAGAGAGTATGGTCTTGAATTGATGTTGAAGCCAACTGATAATATTAACTTCTCAGTTAGAGTCTCCAAAGAAGATAGACCAGGTTCAATGCAATGGGTAGGTGTTGTTGAAGATGAAAATGGAGTAAATATTATTTATTCAAATATAGAAAGAAAACAGACTAATGCTGAGGTGAGGCTAAATGTTGCTATCTCACCAAAAATGACCTTTGAAGCTTTTTATCAGCCATTTTCAGTAAAAATGGATTATAAAGATTATAATCGTTTAGATGAAGAAAAGTCACTAGATGTAAGTCCTTACCCTTATGCTGAAAATAAAGATTTTCGAATAGATAATGAAGTAGGGACATTTGTTTTCAGATGGGAATATTTACCTGGAAGTCTTATTTATGCGGTTTATAATTTAAATGATAATAATTATTACTCTGCTGAAGACTCAGAGTGGAGTAAATCTAAATCAAATTCACTGTTTCTAAAATTTGATTATTTCTTTCAACTTTAATTGATTATTTAGATAAATCAATTAATTCAATCTTGAGTGCATTCGCATATTCTAGAATACGCTGATCTCTATAGAACTCTCCAAAAAATATTTTATTTATACCGGAGTTTGCAATAAGTTTAAAACAATCATAGCAGGGAGAAGCGGTAACGTAAATTTCACTATCCTCTAGACGAACACCATGTCTTGCAGATTGGACTATCGCATTCGCTTCTGCATGTATAGTTCTAACACAGTGAGTATTCTCCATTTCATGACCTATTTCATCGCAATGTTTTGCACCTCGAATGGAACCATTATAACCTGTTGCTAAAATTGTTTTTTCTCGAACAATCACAGCACCAACATGCTTTCTATCACATGTAGATCTTGTCGCAACTTCATTTGCGATATTCATAAAATATTTTTCCCAAGAGATTCTATTCTTAGATTTTTTCATTATTACTCTTTAACAAAAACCTTAATTGCAGAGCGAAGTTCTCCAAAATAAATTCTTTTTACAAATTGAGCTAACTCAGCTGTGATTATAAGATATGCCCATGTAGGGATAGGGACTTCAGAGCATCCTTTGATTAATACTCGTTTATCAGAATATTGTGACCAGTCAATTTTTGAAATTTTCTCTCTAAAAATCTTTTCTCTCAAAATTCCATCATCTAAAAAATCATTTAAATAAATTGTTTCCATTTAGTCCTTTATTTGATCAGAAGTCATGTAAACATTTTTTTTATCACCCATAAAATAATGATAATCTAAAATTCCATAACCTTCTTGATTCCTTGTCGGACAATCAGGAGAGCAAGGTTTACCATTGCTTTGATGTCGAACCATATTTAGCAACTTTTCATCAGCTTCAGCGGAACCAGCGACTAGGTCTTCATCTGTTTCGACGTACCAACGCATTGTAACAAGATATTTATATTTTTTTGATTCTTTACTTTTCTCACTCATAATGAAACTCCTTAAATAGACTTTTAGTCTTCACTTGAAAAATAAGCATTAATTAAAAATACGGGCTGTTTTTTCGATACTTTTTGCTAATTGATCTATATCATCTTTATCATTGTAAATATTCATACTTATTCTTGCTGTAGATGTTACATCTAGATAATCCATAATGGGCTGTGCACAATGATGACCCGCACGTATGCAAATTCCATCGGTATCAAGAAATTTTGCAAGATCATGAGGGTGAACATTCTTAACATTAAATGGAATAACTGCACCTCGATGTGGAGGATTACCATAAATAGTAATATCTTTATTTTTTGAAAGTATGCTGAGAGCATACTCTAATAATAATTGTTCATGTTTATGAATATTATCTAAATCAATATCCTCTAAATAATTAATGGCTTCACCTAACCCTATAACTTGAGCAATATTAGGTGTCCCAGCTTCAAATTTCCATGGAACATCATTCCAGGTTGAGCCTTCAAGTTTCACAGTATTAATCATTTCACCACCACCCATAAACGGATCCATTTCTTCTAGTAATTCAGTCCTTCCAACTAATACTCCAACACCAGTTGGCCCGAGCATTTTATGGCCAGAAAAAGCGTAGAAGTCACAATTTAAATCAGTCATGTCTACTTTAGAATGAGGAACCGCTTGAGCTCCATCCACTAACGTGATAGCACCTATATCTTTTGCGATATTAAGTATTTTTTTAATTGGGTTTATTGTACCAAAGACATTCGATTGATGAGTCATACTAATTAATTTAGTATTTGATAAAAGCTCTGCATTTATGGCATCAATATTTAAAGTTCCATCCTTATTCAGTGGAATATAATCTAGGCTCGAGCTGGTTTTATTTTTAATTAATTGCCAAGGTATAATATTACTATGATGCTCCATCTCTGTTATCAAAACAGTATCTTCTTTTTTTAAATTTTTAAGGCCCCAAGCGTAAGCAACTAAATTAATAGATTCAGTCGTACCACTAGTGAAAATGATAGAGTGGGTATCAGGAACATTTATAAATTTTTTAACTTTTACTCTTACATTTTCATAAGCATCAGTCGCTTCTTCGCCAATACGATAAAGAGCGCGATGAATATTAGCAGTATACGAATTATAGTAATTGGATACAGCATCAATTACACTTTGAGGTTTTTGAGAGGTTGAAGCAGAATCAAGATATATAAAAGGTTTATTACCTTTATTATAAATAGGAAAATCTTTACGAATATTCTCTACATCAAGCACTATAACATGCCTAATTGGAGTCGAGCAGATTCATTGATCATATCTCTATCCCATGGTGGGTCCCAAACTAGTTCAACTCGAGCTTCTGAAGCACCAGGAACACCTTCAATCTTTTGTTTTACTTCTGTAGCAATCATATCTCCCATGCCACAGCCAGGAGCTGTTAAAGTCATTTTAACTTCAACTAGTGACCCTCCACTTTCATGATTGGAAACATTGCATGAATAAATTAATCCAAGGTCAACAACATTAACTGGAATTTCTGGGTCATAACATGTTTTCATTGCATCCCAAATAGCATCTTCATTTACTCGGCCATCATTTTCAATTTTTTCCATCCATGGTTGAACTTCAGGGATCTTGCCAATAGCATCAGCATCAACACCTTCAATTCTGACTAAATTGCCTCTAATCATTATCGTGTAACTTCCACCAAGAGCTTGAGTTATATGGCCGTCTTCTCCTTTTTTAAGTGTTATTTTATTTCCAAAAGGAATAAGTGTTGCTTCACAGTCTCGTTGTATCACTACTTCTTCATCTATATCTGAATACATAATTAATCCAATAATTCTTTCTGAATTTTATCAATTGCGCTACTAAAACCATTAGTCCTTTGACTGCTAATCGCTGTTCCTAAACCTATTGATTCAAGAAACTCATTTCCATTCACATCTAATATTTCTTTTTTTGTGTGGCCATTAAAAGATCTTTCTATTAGTGATAGGAGACCTTTAACTATCATTGCATCTGAATCAGTTTTGAAAATATAGTTTTCATTTGAAGATTCTTTTATAACCCATGCTTGCGATGTACAGCCAGGAATACGATTTTGTTCAGTCCGTTGATCTAGAGATAAGCCTTTAACCTCTTTAGCCAGGTCAACAAGATATACATACTTATCACGAGGATCAGAAAAAATTGAGAATTCATCTCGAATTAAATCTAAAGTATTTTTAACGTTAGACATTTTTCATTGAACCTTCAAGCCAGGTGAAAGCATGATTAGAAACATAAGATTTGATATCTATATTTTTTATATGATCAATAATATCTTTAGCAAATCCACTTACAATTAATTCCATGGCTTTTTGTTTGCTAATCCCACGTGAGCGAAGATAAAATAAAGCTTCGGAGTCAATCTGTCCTGTTGTCGATCCATGAGAGCATTTAACATCATCAGCATAAATTTCTAACTGAGGATTAGAATTCATAAGTGCATTAGGGCTTAATAATAAATTTTTATTAGACTGATCTGCATTTGTTTGCTTAGTTTTCTTGCGAACAATAACTTTTCCATTAAAAACACCAGAGGATCTATCAGATAAAATATATTTAAATAATTGATGACTTTGGCATGAATCACTGGCATGATCAACAACTATATGCTGGTCATGATGTTGGTTTTTCATTGTTAAAGAAAGACCATTTATCCTGGCAGATGCGCCTTCATTATTGAGAGATAATTTTATATTATGACGAAAAAGTTTGCTTCCGGATGAAATAGAAGTTGCTTCTAGTTGGCTTTCACGATCGAGTGTGTAGCTTGTATCGGCAATATGGTTTGAAGCACGATCTTCTTCTTGAAGACGGATATGATTTAAACGAGCATTTTTTTCAAGATTGATTTTAGAAACAGTGTTTGTAAAATATGAAGTAGAAGTTGATCCGATATAATGTTCTATAATTGTTGCTTCAGAATTCTCTCCAATATGAAAATTAAACCTAGGATGGTTCATTAATTTATCAGAAAGGTCAGTTGTTAAATGTATTACTTGCAGAGGCTTTTCTATAATTATATTATTTTTAATATAAATTGGCAAGGCTGAATTCATCATGGATGTATTTAGTGATAAGAATGGGTTTGAACTATTATCAATAGAGTATACTTCCGGATTTGATTTAAAATATTTTATTCCTTCTTCTACAGATACTTCATTTGGAAGATGAGATAAGCGTGGTTGATAATGGCCATTAACTATAAGGATAAGATATGTATTTTGAATACGTCCGGGGATATTTTTTGGTATTGTTGAAAGTTCAGAATTCCATGAAAGACGAAAATTTGAATTCTTTATTAATGAAAAATCGGTGAACTGCCATTCTTCCCATTTTTTATTAGGAAAGCCAATTTCTTTAAATTTATTAAAAGCTTTAAGTCGTAAATCTCGAAGTGCGGGATTTTCTTCAGAAAAATGTTCTAAAAATGCATCAAATTCTTTTTGAAATTGTTTCATGCTTCAAGCCAAGAGTAGCCTTTTTGTTCTAATTCATGTGCAAGAGACATTCCTCCGGATTTTACAATTTTCCCATCAATTAGCACATGGATAAAATCAGGTTTCATATGATCTAAAAGACGTTGATAGTGAGTTATGGCGAGGAATGAGCGTTCGCTATTTCTAAAGTTATTTACACCTTGAGCGACAATCTTTAAAGCATCTATATCAAGGCCAGAATCTGTTTCATCAAGGATGGACAATTGGGGCTCTAAGGTGAGCATCTGAAGAATTTCATTCTTTTTCTTTTCACCACCTGAGAATCCATCATTTACAGCACGACTCAAATATTTTTCATCCATTTCAACTAGTTTAAGTTTTTCACGAATAAGGCGCATAAAGTCAGCAGCGTTGACTTCTTTAAGTCCACGATGTTTTAATTTAGAATTGAGAGCAGCTCTTAAAAAGTAAGTATTATTAACGCCAGGTATTACGACTGGATACTGAAAAGACATAAAAATACCTTCAAGTGCGCGAACTTCTGGTAACATATCCAATATATTTTCACCATTGAATTCAATAGTTCCAGATGTAACCTCGTAATTTTCTCTCCCAGTGATGATATTGGCTAGAGTGCTTTTTCCAGATCCGTTACGTCCCATTATTGCATGAAGTTCTCCAGGTTTAATAGTTAAATCAATTCCTTTAAGAATTTCTTTGCCATCCACGCCTGCATGTAAATTTTTAATTTCTAACATTAAATATCTTTAATTATTATTTAGACTTATAAGATTAACCAACAGAGCCTTCTAAACTCACTTCCATTAGTTTTTGCGCTTCTACGGCAAATTCCATTGGAAGTTCATTGAAAACCTTCTTGCAAAAACCATTTACAATCATTGAGACAGCATCTTCAGTAGATATTCCACGTTGGTTACAATAAAATAATTGATCTTCACCAATCCGAGAAGTAGAAGCCTCGTGTTCCATTTGAGCAGAAGGGTTTCTAACATCTATATATGGAAAAGTATGGGCACCACATTCTTCACCAATAAGAATAGAATCACATTGAGAATAATTCCGTGCATTTTCTGCACCTTTCATAATCTTGACTCCACCACGATAAGTATTTTGCCCCTTACCAGCTGAGATGCCTTTTGAAATGATGGTGCTTTTAGTATTTTTACCAATGTGAATCATCTTAGTACCAGTATCTGCCTGTTGATAATTATTAGAAAGGGCGACTGAATAAAATTCTCCAACAGAATTATCACCTTTAAGAATACAGCTAGGATATTTCCAAGTAAGTGCGGATCCAGTCTCAACCTGAGTCCAAGATATTTTTGAATTATCACCAAGGCAGGTACCTCTTTTGGTAACAAAATTATAAATACCACCCTTGCCTGTCTTTGGGTTTCCTGGGTACCAATTTTGGACTGTTGAGTATTTAATTTCAGAATTTTTGTGAGCAACTAGTTCTACAACGGCTGCATGAAGTTGATTCTCATCGCGCATTGGTGCCGTGCAGCCCTCAAGATAACTTACATGACTTCCTTCTTCAGCAACTATAAGTGTTCTTTCAAATTGGCCGGTATTTGCAGCATTGATACGAAAGTAAGTAGAAAGCTCCATTGGGCAACGAACATTCTTTGGGATATAAACAAAACTACCATCACTAAAAACAGCAGAATTAAGGGCAGCAAAATAATTATCTGTTGTTGGTACCACGCTACCTAAATACTTTCTAATGATATTGGGATGGTTTTTTACAGCTTCTGAAAATGAACAGAATATCACACCGTGCTTTTGTAATTCTTCTTTGAAGGTAGTGGTCACTGATACGCTATCAAAGACAACATCGACTGCAACATTTGCTAGCATTTTTTGTTCTTCAAGAGGAATCCCTAATTTTTTATAAGTTTTTAATAATTCTGGATCTACTTCATCTAGACTACTTAGTTTTTTTTTAGGTTTTGGTGCTGCGTAATAAGATATTGACTGAAAATCAATATCAGAAAAATTTAACTTAGACCAATCTGGTTCATCCATTTTTAACCATTGGTCATATGCTTTTAGACGCCAATCTAATAACCACTGTGGTTCATCTTTTTTGGATGAAATAAGTTTGATTACATCTTTATTTAATCCAGGCGCGATGGTTTCTTGTTCAATATCCGTGGTAAAACCATATTCATATTCTTGGCCAATCGCTTTATCAATTATTTGCGTATTCTTACTCATAATTCACTATAAGGAAAATGATGTTCCACAACCACAGGTTCGTTCGGCGTTTGGGTTTACTATCTTAAATCCACCATTCAGGATATCATTTGAGAAATCAACCTTTATTCCTTTCAAGTAGAGGTAGCTTTTAAGGTCACAATATATTTGCATACCTTCACTATCAAATACTTTATCAAACTCAGCCTTGTCTTTTTCAAAGGACATATCATAATTCATCCCAGAACATCCACCTGTAGTCACTTTCATCCTTAAGCCGAAACCTTTTTTGCCTTCGGCTTCCATTACAGCTGATAATCTTTGAGCAGCTTTTTTTGATAGGCTAATCCCGGCCTCGAAAACTTCTTTTGTACTAATTTTATTTTCCATTATTCCCACTCCGTTTTGATATTTGTCTCTTGTCTTTCATCTGGCTCAGATACACCAACGCCTAACTTCTCTCTTGCTTCTGCAGTAATCATTTCTGGTTTCCATGGGGGATCAAATGTGACCTCTACGAAAGCTTGATTTACCTGCTCTAAAGCTTCTAATTTATTTTTTATATCTAAAGACATCTGTTGACCCATTGTACACCCAGGTGTAGTTAAGGACATTAATATATTTACATCAGAATGCTGTTCATTGTACGATTCTTGGATCTCAATATTATATATCAAACCTAGGTTCCAAAGATCAACTGGGAGCTCAGGGTCATAACATTGTTTTAAAATATC
>Ga0308010_1000732_pt1 | contig 19789 bp, 12 predicted proteins | sample Neamet129_FD_202368 | JGI IMG/M metagenome (GOLD analysis project Ga0308010, IMG submission 202368) | Marine microbial communities from water near the shore, Antarctic Ocean - #129 | ecosystem: Environmental > Aquatic > Marine > Unclassified | place: Southern Ocean | collected 2014-07-24 | reverse complement strand
TTGAAACTGTAGCTATGATATCGAAGTTTAAGGTATTGAGAAGTAGTTTTAAAATAATGAATGATTTAAATACTTCAAACCTTTTAGAAATATAGGGTTTTTTATTTTTCACTTTTATCTGTTCGAATTTTTTAAATTGTTGCACTGCCAATGAATCACTGAATGGAGAATTCTTATGAAGAAAATCTTATTAACAATTTTTATTTTCACATGGCTTCAGGCTGGGACTAAACCAAGAGCTCGTGATCTGGGGTTTCATTTTGATGGCATTCCGGGGTCACTTAATGCAATAACCGATGTATCCGGTGTGCAAGTGGGCCATACAACTTTAATGGAAGGTGAAGGCAAACTGGTTCAAGGGAAGGGGCCCATTCGTACCGGCGTAACGGCAATTTTACCGAGAGGAGATCGTAGTTTGGATGACCCCTGTTTTGCAGGGTGGTCATCCTTGAATGGCAATGGAGAAATGACAGGTACCACTTGGGTTGAAGAATCCGGATTTGCTGAAGGTCCTATTATGATCACCAATACGCATAGCGTTGGAATTGTTCGGGACGCTGTAATTTCCTGGCGGGCAAGCCAGGGATCTGCAGATGCCAGTGGATATTGGTGGTCGCTACCCATTGTTGCTGAAACATGGGACGGGTTTCTAAATGACATTAATGGTTTTCATGTAAAAGAGAAACACGCTCACGAAGCAATTCGCAATGCAAAAGGTGGACCAGTTGAAGAAGGTTGTGTTGGTGGGGGAACCGGGATGGTCTGCCATTCTTTCAAGGGTGGAATTGGGACAGCTTCTCGTGTGGTGACCATTAAAAATCAAGATTATACGTTGGGCGTTTTGGTCCAAGCAAATTATGGTGACCGTAAAAATCTCACTATTGCTGGAGTGCCTGTTGGAAAAGAAATCACAGACTTGATGCCTAGAGACAGTTATGAGAAAAATCATGAAGGTGATGGTTCAATTATTGTTGTCATTGCTACAGATGCGCCGTTACTGGCACATCAAATGAAACGATTGGCTCGTCGGGTTCCTATGGGTGTTGGGAAAGTTGGCGGGTATGGGCATGATGGTTCCGGTGATATTTTTATTGCGTTTTCTACAGCAAATTCTAATGTGGCTTTTTCTGATGGTACAGTCAATGTAGAGATGCTGCCAAACGGGCTGATGTCTCCACTTTTTGAAGCTACGGTTCAAGCTGTGGAAGAGGCAATTGTCAACACATTGGTTGCAGCGGAGACTATGGAAGGTATCAATAATAATAAAGTATGGGCTTTGCCCCATGATCGACTTATTCAGATAATGAAAAAGTATAATCGTATCAATTGATTTAAATCTTTTGAATACTCACGATTATTTCTTGACAGCATAGTGGTTTTAATTCAATTTAAGAGACTATCAATGAATATGTTTTTATAACCTTAGATGCAATCCGTTACAGAAAATAACATCATAAAAGTTTTAAGCCGTCTTGACGTTCCAGGAAATGCAGCTAAAATTTATTTATTCCTTCTTAAGAACGGACCTGCTAGCGGATATAAAATAACCAAAGTGTCTGGTGTAAATAGTGGTGTGGTTTACAGAGAGTTAGAGCGATTAAAATCAAAAAACCTGGTTTATCAGCTAGGCGTAAATCAAAAAAAATATGAAGCAATAAATGGGAATGGATTAATTGAAATACTAAAGCGTCAAAATAAATCAGAAGAATCTTTGTTGGAAAAATCGCTCAAACGATTATTAAAAGGTTCTGAAACATTAATATCGGTAAAAATAGCTGAATATGATGATCTCATTTATGAAGTTCAAAAAGAAATTCTGTCTGCAAAAGAAGAAATTTTGATACGAGTATGGTCAGATGAATTTGTTAAGATTGAAGATCAGCTTAGAAAAGCTGAAGAAAAAGGTGTTAATATTCAGCTTTTATCCTTTACACCACTAAGTAAACCAATCGGACGGACATTTTCCTACAATATTGATCCTAGTTCCTTTAAAGAAAATTGGAAACGTGGATTGGCTTTAGCTGTAGATAACAAAAAAGTGCTTGTAGGTAACAAAATAGGTAGAAACCCTATCCAGGGATTAATTACTAATGACCAACTTATCACTGAATCAATAAGAGATCAGATCCTTTTGGACTTGGAACTGGCAAAAGGTCGTCTATATAGGAAAGAAGATGCTTCTGATTTGGAATTATGATTCATAGGTATCTTTCTAGCGGTATTTTTAATAATAAATTATTATAATAAGTATCAGGACACTAGAAGTCCTTAAAAAAAATATTTTTCTAATTTGATGAAAATGATGACGCTGGAAGTCCTTCAATATTAAAAAGTGTGGCGGATGTGGTATCTGACCAACCATATCTAACGTGCCTTGGTTGAGTAACCTTCATCGCAAAAACTTCAACCCTGTCATTTAGTACACTTGCTCGAGCTGGAAAAAACTGTTTATCAGAACCAGCTATCTCAAATTCACTCTTTTGGTTTTGTCTTATAGTTAGGCCAGACCCGACATAATCAAAATTCACCAGAATCTTATTTCCACTTATTTCGAAGTCTCTGTAAAGTGGCCCAGAGGCAATAATAGATTTTTCATAATCATTCTTCAATGCTAAACCAGCCAATCTATATCCAACATCGTGTTTGTTAGAAGGGTGTATATCATCCACCTCACCTATATCTAAGGTGACCACCATACCTGTTTTATCAACCTTTAAAGTTTTTCTTTGTGCATCTCGTAATGAAGAAGAAATCCCATTATAATTATGAAAGGGAGCTATTTGAACAAAATAAAATGGAAAATCGTTATCCCACTTTTCACGCCAATCTGATATCATAGCTGGGAAAAGCGTTTCGTACTCTTTAAATCTTTGTACATTATTTTCTCCTTGGTACCAGATTGTTCCTTTTATATTATATGGAATTAAAGGATTAATCATTCCGTTAAAAAGCGCAGACTTTGAATTTGAATTGTAAGTTACAACTGGTGGTCTTTCCGTAAAATCTATATTAGGCTTGTTGTATAAATAAAAAGCCGAGTAAGGCCATGAAAATGAATCTATCTCTGTATAGATCTCTGCTAAGACTGTATAATTCCATTTACCAGTTAAAGATATATCATCACCCATAGAACTGGTGAGCGCAATATTTCCCACTTTGCCTTCTCCATCTTGATTTAGAACACGTATAACAATATTGTTTTCTCCCACTTTAAGAAGTCTTTTCGGGATTTTATAAATTTTATCATTTCCACTTGCTTTACCAAGATTGGATCCGATTTTTTCTCCATTAACATATGTAAAGTCCATATCGCTAATAGGGCCTAAACTAAGAGCATAATCTCCTTTAATTTCATTTAGTGTAAAACTTTTTCTAAGTAGAATAGCACCATCAAAATCATTAGTTTTATAAATATCATCAAATGCACCTGGTAGTTCTATTTGTTTCCAGCTCTCATAATCATCATACTTTGATGCAATATAGTCGTCATCTTTAAAATCTAAATTTCTCCATTTATCTGGAAACCCTAAAGAATCTTCTAAAAATAAATACCATACATGAGATGGTACTTTTATGGATTCAAATTGTGAAAACCAACGGTTGGATTTTGAAGATTCTTCAACTAATTCATCATAAGAACTCATTGTTTCATCCAAAAAATCTAGGGTATTTAATTTCCCTCTACTAGTCCATGCTTCGGCATCAGTTCCGCCCCAGCTTGCATGTATAATTCCAATTGGCACCTTTAATTCGTTATGCAACCTTTTTGCGAAAAAATAACCAGCAGCACTAAAACCAACTATATTTTCACCAATGGCTTTTTCCCAACTACCTTCAAAATTTTGAGTAGGAGACGTACTTAATTGCTTTTTAACATTAAGCATTCTTATTTGCGGATAATTAGCTGTAGAAAGTTCTATTTCCGAATGATCTGTAGTATTACAACAGTAGTCAAAGGTCATTTCCATATTTGATTGGCCAGCAGCCAGCCAGACTTCCCCAATTAGAACATCACTAATAGTAATAGTTTCCCTAACAGAGGACACAATAATATTAAATGGTCCGCCCGCCGCGGGAGTATTTAGATATAGAATCCATTCCCCATCATTATCAGAAGTAGTCTCCGATTTAGTTCCCCAGGAACCTATAACTTCAACTTTTTGATTTGGCTTTGATGTGCCCCAAAAAGCAACATTCTCTTTTTGCTGTAGTACCATCCCATCAGAAAATAGTGGGTTTAATAGCATTGTATTTTCTTTCGTTTGGCACGAGAGGGCTAAGATTGTTAGAAGAATAAATTTTTTCATTATTCACTCAGCCTAGTTAGGACACTGTAAAATGGATAATTAATATACTGCGTCGCGATTAATAGCTAATGATTGAACATCTTTCCCAACGTATTCAACCCAAAGCTGATAGCCTGCGTCGTTCAGATGAACACCATCGCTTGAATAGGCTCTATCCATTAAGCCATGTTTATTAACGAATGCTGAATGTAAATCAATTATGGTATATTTATTACCAAAGTCATTATTTTTTAGCAGCGAGTTTATTTTATTAATCTGTATTGGTAATGGAACGGCATGCTCTGGAAACCAATCACTTATTTCAGTAAAAATCTCATGATTTATAGGTAAAACAGTCTGTATAAATATTTTTGTAGATGGTGATTGACTAGTTATTTGGTCTGCAATCTTCAAAATATTTTTTGACACGTATAATGGTGTTATATTTTCCCGATCTGGAATATCTGCATTGAAGATGTCATTAATTCCAATTAATAAGAATACTGCTATTGGTTTATAATATATGATTTCATCTAAGCGATCCAATACACCTTCTGTGATATCGCCTGAGATACCTCTATTTACAATGTTTTTAACACCAAATCTTGCGTTCCAGTCTCCGCCTCCTTCGGTGATGCTATTCCCGAGGAATACAATTTTATTTTGACCGATTGGATTATTCTTAAACTCTTTAATTCGTTTTTTATATAAGTCCATTTGCCATTCTTGTTGATATTTAATAGATGTATTCTTCTCGGGATAAAAAGAATCTAGAGTTTTTATTTTTTCTTGAAGGTTTTCTTCTGCTACCACTATACCTGTATACAGGAGAGTAGCAATCAAAATTCTCATATATTAGCTAATTTTACAGGTTGTTTTTCATCAAAATGAATACCGGAATCCAATGTCTAAGGTTTTTCCGTAGTGTTCCTCAAGTACTTTTGCTCGACTATTTCTTGGAATCATATCTAGCCTCTCATCAATCGTGATATCACCAGGTGCTGATATTTCTTCAAGAAGCGCATTATCAAAATTCGGATCTGATTGGTTATAGCCTCGTAATCGTGTTACATCAATTGCCTCAGTCAGGTTACTCATATTGAGATAAATTTCTAGCCCTTTAACAACAGGTAATTTCTGTTTCATAGACAGATCATAACGTCTGTAAGAATCGGTTGTTTGACGAAGCTCTGGCCAAAAGTTAGTGGTCTTAAAAACATCAGACATATACAGCATAGAAAACCTTGCTGAAAACCCTTTATAGTCATAGCCAAGTGAATAGTTAAAGATATCACTAGGCTGATCGATCAACCTGTCCACATAGAAACTATCTAGATTAACAGTAACAAGACTGAAGGACGGAACCCAACTAATTACGTAGTCAATTTCAGTTCTCGGGTATTTCACTTGAGAAGTTGTTCTTGTGTAGTTTGTATTAAAAACCAGACCACTAAGCATACCAGGTAAATACCAAAAACGGGTCTGATAGTCAATCTCAAAACCTTCTAACTTTACTGCATATGGATTATTAAACTTGTAGTCCTGAATAAACTTCTTATCGGTGTAATGTGGTAGTCCGTATAATGAATTAGCTGTGCCCTCAACAATATATCTTTTGCCACTGCTGAAGATCATGCCATCTATATCTTTTGTAAAATAACTCAAGCTTAGAAGGCCTAACTTGTTGCTGTTAAAGGCTACAACATAATCCTGATTCTTTGACACGCCCGGTTCTAAAAATCGGTTTCGGTAAATTACCTCGCCAGAATTTCCAAGATAATTATACAAGGGAATAATGTCCGCGTAGTCTGGTCTTGTTAGTGTATTTGTGCTGGCATATCGCAGTATTAACCAATCGTTTGGTTCATACTTTAAAAATAATGAAGGCAATGAGTAAGAATTATTTCTAGTGTGGATAGAGATGGTGTCTGACCCGGCTTCATTATAGTGCGGCAGGGTATTCTGCATGCCCTTATACGAGCGATATGTTGTTTCATTTTTCTCAAATCTAAGACCGGTAATTACATTTAATTTTGATCCAATGTTCATATCGGCCATAATATATTTGGCATTATAATCCTCTTTTCCTGAGTAGTCATATATAAGAGAATTCGTTTTATGGTAGTGGTGCATGATTTCTTCATGATAAGTCGCATCCGTATAAAAGCCCCGCTTTCTATAGAAATCAAACAAAGCATTCATTTTATCTAAGTCAGCGGCTGGACCAATTTCGTAGTCTCCATTTAAAAAATTTCCAGCATCATAAGTAGTATCCCAAAAGGCTCTATAAGTTACGTAAATGTCTCCAGGACCTGCATAATCAGCCAGCCAAGGAAAATTATTAACAGTTGAGTCTCTCTTGTCTTGTATCGCCACATAAGTATAACTGGAATATTCTTGGTCTCGGTCATGGTTCCTTTCTTTAATTCGTTTTTTGACACCCATTTTGATATTACCAGAAAGCTGATTCGTTAATTTAAAATCAAATTGTAGGTTGGCGCCAGAGGAACTCTCTGACTCATCGGTAAAGTATTCATAATAGTCATACCGATCATAAAATGCACCGGCTTTATCATTAACGAGATAATTTTGTATCGTTTCAAGGCTCTTATTATTAACATTCTCTGTGTAGGCATATCTTTCCCTAAAATTATATAATATTGATCTTCTATCATTTTTTGAAAGCGAATATGATTTAAATAAATCAAGCTTTAAGTTTGGCAATAATGATTGTTCATACTTCCAGGTTTCTGTGATTACCTTAATTTTGCTGTTTGTTTGACCAGTATTATAATGTCTAACTTCAGTTGGAAGAGCGTAATTATCCGCATAGCTTATCTCTTCTTTTTCAATTTTACTGTTTAGACCACTGTAACTAATGTTTCCTTTTGGAATGTTAACATCAATTACAAATAGTGTATTTGTTCGATCATTTAAACGTGTCATATCGGTCAGGGTTAAACCTTGAAAACTTAGGGCGTTTAATGAGTCAAGTTCTGCTGGAGCATTGTGATAAGAAGCCCCAAGGTTGTGTGAACTTCTGTTCCTGTTCTCTCCGTCTATTTGTCCTAAAATCCCTATTCTATCATTAAAAAATCTATTACTTAGACTCATGACTATTTTATTATCATCGGGGGGCACCATATTAGTATTTTTTAAGTAATTTTTCATTCCCTGGTTTACCATCATGCCGTGGAAGCCTGGTGCTGCCTTTTTCAGAATGAAGTTTACGGTTCCTCCCAGGACATCTGCTTCTTGATCGGGGGTGCCAGCCTTTGTGACTTCGATCCCCTCTAGCATATACTGAGAGATCATGCCTAGGTCAGCGCTTCTGTTGTCCTCATCTGTTGATGCAATATTTGTTCCATTGACTGTTATCTTGTTATATTTTGGTGAAAGTCCCCGTATAACTACTTTATTACCTTCACCGCCTTCTCTTCGAATTGAGACACCGGGTATCCTTGCGACAGACTCTGCCGCGTTAGCGTCAGGAAGTTCCTGGATACGATCGGAGGAAACAATATTCTTAATTGATTTAGCCTTAAGCTGTCTGTTGATAGCATCCATTTGCCCTTTTGCCTGAGCCGTGACCACGACCGTTTTTCCTTCAACCGTGGTATAATTCAGATTAAAATCTTGAACATAATTCATTACTTCAGATAGTGTAATCTCTATTTCTTTTGACTGGTATCCAATGTAAGATACTTTAACAGTGTAGGTGCCTAAGCCCACATTTTTTATCTGATATTGACCGTTGTTAGCTGTGGCAGCACCCAGGCTAGTTCTTTGTATAAATACGTTTGCTCCGATCAAATCGTCACCATTTAGGCTGTCTTTGACCGTGCCGCTTATACTTGCACTCTGGCTATATAATAATGAACTCGTTATATAAATAGCTATGATATAATAGTTGGATAAAAGTTTTTTCATAACTTTATACTTTCTCCTTGGTCAATTTGAATTCCTAGGTCATACAGTTTTTGTTTTTTCTTTTCTAACGATTTAAGATCATTGCAGTCACTGGGCTCAAACATTCTAGCAAAATTCTTTTGGAAACAATTCTTCGTTAATAATTGCCAGGTCTTGGCTAGGCCTTTTATTTCTTTTTTGGACTCTTTATTCTTTTTTAGTTCATCTAGGGATTTAAAAGCAGTTCTTGTTTTAATTGTTGTGTCCAGAATTTTCATTGCTTCTTTGTGGCAATCGCACTCATCAAAATTAGCATAGTTATTTGCGGGTAATGTTAACTCTGTTTTTGGAGTACTGGTTTTTGTGTTATCGTTTTTATTATTCTTTCCACAATTAATCTGAAATATTGAGAAAGCAATCAGAATAAAAACGCCCGGCCTGTATAAAAGTGAATTATTCATAGATAAATTTAAATAAAAAAGGGGTAGTAAAAACTACCCCTTTTCATATTGATAATTAATTATATCAATACCTTAATGATTACTTCATTAAAGCCATTTTCTTTGTGATGGATGTTGAACCATTTGAAAGTGTATACAAGTAAACACCTGTTGATACACTTTGACCCATTTCATCACGACCATCCCACTCAAGTGAATATACACCAGCTGGTGTAGAGCCACTTGTTAGTGTCCTTACTTTTTGACCAAGCATGTTGAAGATAGACAGATTCACATCTGCTGCTTCATTCAGAGTAAAAGAGATCTCTGTACTTGGATTAAACGGATTCGGATAGTTTTGCGCTAGAGCGAAGGCACTTGGCATGTTAGCTCCTGCAGGAGATGTGCTAAGGTCTGCAGCATGAGTCATGTGATGTGTTGAACCCACCGGGCCACCATGTACACATTGTGTAGCGGCAGATGAAGTTGCGCTGTAGCTAAAGTCCATTGGCAATGGCCACTGAACACTTATATTATCACCATCAGCCTGATGCATCCAGAAACGATCTAAGTGCGTATCATGAACACCGTTATCAAGCCAGTCTCTTGTTCTGGTTGTTTGAGCAGTAATGTAGGCTGCATCAAGGTTCCATCCTAAGTCTGAAGCATGAATGTTATTGGTTTCAGAAACACCATTTGCAAACTGTGCTGATGTTGAGTCACCAAGCCACTTGCTCTGTCCAGCAAGCATTGTATCACAAAGGGTAACTACTAAGCCAGTAGAATCCGCTGGCAAATCCCAGCACCAAGGTTCCATAGCGAACATGTCAAGCAGTTCAGGTGTATCGAACCAAGCATTATTATTGTAATGGATATTCCGGTTGGTGTTATCCCAGCAGTTTCCATCAGCAAGTAGTGTGCTGTCTGTGCACGCACCCTGATATAGAGTAGCCGATTTTCCATGTCCGCCGGGATGGTTTAAAGCAATGTTTGTATTGCCGGCATTATGAGTTTGTCCGTTTGATGCCAGGTTTACAAATAGGTTATTTGTCCAATGGGTATTATTGCCATGGCGATAGAACTTAGGCCAATCAATAATATTGACAAATGTGTTGTGATCAACGTGGATCTTATCAACACCTGGAGTCCTGTTAACAAGACCATTGTCATAGATCACAAATGCCTGACCGTGAGCACCTTCAATGGTGTTGTTTTGGATGAACAGTGACTCAACAGTTCCTGTCCAGCCTCCGCCGCCGCCCCACCAGAAACCACCAAAATACATACCAGCTGGGTAGCATGAGTATTGTACTGCGGTGTTATTGGTCAGGGTCCAGCGCTCTGCTTGTCCAAAGCAGAAATAAGTGATCACTTCATTATGGACTGATGTCACGTGGTCTACTGTAATAGTGTTTCTTTTACCGTATGTAGCTAAAACACCAAATAGTGTACCGCTACCATCAGCAAATACGCCATTAAAAAGTAGATTCTTGAAAGCATATGATTGATCTTCGCCATAGGTTTTGATGTTGCCAGCAGGCCAGCCTGCAAACTGAGAAGCTCCATCGTCTCCAGGTATTGGCTGTATCGTAGCAGGGGCTTCCCCAGTACCATACGCCGCACCGACGATATCACAACTAGATTCCAGAATCAAAGTTGATCTTTGTAGATATACTTTATTGGCCTCAAGCTTATATACATCGTGCGCCTGTGTTCCGTCTGCTGATGTATCAGCCATGATTGTTGTCTCTAACTCTCCTATTGCACCTGTCCACGTTACTGTAAGTGTATCAGCGGATAGATTAGCAATAGAAAATAAAACAGAGATGCATAGAGTCAAACGATAAGATATCGATTTCATCATGTTGGTTTCTCCTTTTCTTTCCTTGTTATTTGTTAGTGTCTTAATCTTAAGATAGCTAAATTATTTAGCGTCTGCCTGTTTAAGACGCCATGATTTTATTAAATATTAATCAATTCAGCAACAAAATTGTCAATTAATTAAAACTATATAGAATGAGTAAAAGTAACAAACAAGTTTTAAATGAAGGATGGGAATTCCAATGCCATGGTGAATCTGAATGGTTAAATGCTACCGTACCAGGTTGTGTCCATTTAGACCTATTAAACCATGAGCTGATCCCTGATCCGTACTTTGGTTTAAATGAACAAAAACTGCAATGGATCTCAAAGAAAAGTTGGAACTATAGATTACATTTTACTCCAGAGAAAGAACTACAGCAGAAAAAGAACAAAAGATTGTGCTTTTATGGAATTGACACCTATGCTACAGTTTATTTGAATGGGAAAAAGATAATTAGCGCTAATAATATGTTCCATCCATGGGAAGTTGATGTCACTGATATTATACTGCCAGGTAGTAATGAGCTAAATGTAAAATTACGTTCACCAATCAATGAAATTTTACCCCATTTAGAATCAATGAATTATAAACTGCCTGCTGAAAATGATCAGGCAGCTGGTACAAGCCCTTATACCCGAAAAGCTCCCTATCACTATGGCTGGGACTGGGGTCCTTGTTTCGTGACATCTGGAATATCGCAAGAAGTTGAATTGTTTGGTTGGAATTCCTGGTTCATAAAAAATATATTCATTCGGCAAGAAAAATGTGATAAAGACCGTGCTGATTTGACTCTAGAAGTTGACATAGAGTCAAAAGATGAGAAATCTGGGAAAATTATTATTTTTGAACCAAAGTCAGAAATTTATTACGAGCACTCAATAAAATTTTCAAAAGGGGAAAATAAACTTTATTTTGACCTAGTTGTAGTTAAGCCTGAATTATGGTGGCCGGCCGGCCACGGTGATCAGCCACTGTATGATTTCCAAGTAACAATACATGCGGATGGAGAAGAAGAAAAATTTAGTAAGCGGACTGGATTACGTGATGTCGCTATAAATAGAGTAAAAGATGAAAAAGGAGAAAGTTTTACAATCTATGTGAATGGTAAACCTATCTTTGCCAAGGGAGCAAATTGGATACCGGCGGATTCATTCACCAGTCGACTGACTCCCAAAGATTACAAATTACTATTACAGAATGTTATAAAAGCGAATATGAATACATTGCGCGTGTGGGGAGGAGGTATTTATGAACCCGATTATTTTTATGAATTATGTGATCAGATGGGTATCCTGGTTTGGCAGGATTTTATGTTTGCATGTTCTCTTTATCCCGGTGACAATAAATTTTTAGATAGCGTAGATAAGGAAGCGAGGTATCAGGTTGATCGATTAAAGGATCATCCAAGTATTATCTTGTGGTGTGGTAATAATGAAGTAGCGTCGGGATGGCTTAGCTGGGGCTGGAAAGAAAAATTACCTAAATCTGTGTGGGAAAAAGATTATAAAAAATTATTTCATGAGCTAATTCCTGATATCTGCAATGAATTAGACTCATCAAGGTTATATTGGCCAAGTTCTCCTGGACATGACTTAGAATTGCCTAAGGTTGATCAAATCTATGGCAATGGTGACAACCATTATTGGGGTGTCTGGCATGGCGGTGAAGGATTTGAAGGGTTTGAAAAAAATATTGGAAGATTTATGTCGGAATATGGAATGCAGTCTTTCCCAGATCCAAAAACGATTGACACCTTTTGTGATGAAAAAGATAAAGATCTCAGCTCTGATATAATAAAATCCCATCAGAAGGCATCGTTAGGAAATGGGAACGTTGAAAAATATATAGACATGTATTTCCCAAAACCAAAAGACTTCAACTCTTTTGTAATGATTAGTCAGATCATGGCAGGGGAAGCGATAAAAGCTGCTGTTGAATCACATCGTAGAGCGATGCCCTATTGTATGGGATCTCTATACTGGCAATTAAATGACTGCTGGCCTGTAGCATCTTGGTCTTCGTTAGATTACTATGGAAATTGGAAGGCGTTGCATTATTATGCTGTAGAATTTTTTAGCCCGATTCTACTATCACATGTAGAAGAAGATGAAAAACTTTGTTTTTACGTCATTTGTGATAATGATAACAGCAAAAAAGCTGAGTTAATGATGAAACTCATTTCTTTTGATGGCACAATAAGAAACTGTGAGACTATCACATTCAGGGTTCCGTCAAATACTTCTTCAAAGGTTTATGAGGTGGAGACATCATCTCTTTTAAAAAATGTCGAACCGCGTGAGGTTATACTGAGAAGCTCAATCTCATTAGATGGAAAAATAATTAAAAAGAGTGATTATTTCTTTGTTAGTCCTAAAGATCTAAATCTTCCAGAACAAAAATTTAAATATGATTATGAAGAAGAGCAGGGGCGACACATTATATATGTAGAGTCACTATCGTTTTTGTGTAAGCTGCATTTGAGATGTGCCAATGACTCCGGAATTTTTAATAGAAATTTTTTCGATATGATACCTGGTGATATTGCTAAAATTGAATACCTACCATCAGATAATTATTTAAAAACAGAGACTCAAAGTTCTTTAATATTTGAGCTTAATACTATATTTGGATTAAGTAACTAGAAATATATATTTGAACATAGGAAGCAAATATGACACTTGAAAATGACATAAGGATTACACAAATTGATAAGACAAAGCAGGTCGCGACTCAGGCAGCAGCTGAGTTAGACTGGCCTGATCTTGAAAGATATCGAGCAGAAAATGAAAATTTGAAAGCATCCGTGACTGATAAGAAAAGGACTGTCTTTATGGGCGATTCTATTACGGAAGGATGGTCTTTAAACGACCCTGAATTTTTTAGTAGAAATAATTTTGTGAATCGTGGCATCGGTGGACAAACTTCTCCTCAAATGTTAATTAGATTTAAGCAAGATGCGATACACCTTAATCCCGAGTTAATAATCATTAATGCTGGCACAAATGATATTGCAGCCAATACCGGACCGGCATCCCCGGAAATGATTATTGATAATATTTGTTCCATGGTTGAGATTGGGCTAAAAAATGATATTCGAATTGCTCTTTCTACGATATTGCCTGTATATAAATATCCATGGAATGAGAAAGTGACGAGTGTTCCAGATAGAATATTAGAGGTAAATACCGCTCTTAAAAAATATTCAGAAAAACATAGTTTAATTTTCATAGATTATTTTAAGTCTATGGTAGATGAGGAAAGAGGGCTTAAGTCAGCTTATGGTGTTGATGGCGTTCACCCTACAAAACAGGGGTATGAAGTAATGTCAAATGTGGTTAAAAATACAATTTCTGGTATCCTTTAAAAAGGCACGAGAAGACTTGCAAGTTATCATTAAAATGATTCATAGATTATTTTTAATATTCGCTACAATCTCATTTTCTTTCTCTCAAGGTTTCTGGGGAAATGAGTTTCCAGAGAATAAGATACCCTATCAGCCCAGAGAATATGTCTGTTATAAAACAACTAGGCCTATAGTCTTAGATGGTAAGATCAATGATCTTGCCTGGAGCAAAGTGAGTTGGACAGAGTCTTTTGTAGATATAGAGGGCGACCTAAAACCAAAACCATATTATGACACCAAGGTTAAAATGCTTTGGGATGATGATTATTTTTATTTTGCAGTTGAAATGGAAGAGCCTCATGTTTGGGCAACGCTCACAACAAGAGATGCTGTTATTTTTAAGGATAATGATTTTGAGATTTTTCTAGATCCTGACGGGGATACACATAACTACTACGAATTTGAGGTAAATGCTTTAGAAACAGAGTGGGACCTTATTCTTTTTAAACCGTATCATGATGATTCTAAAGTGGCTCTTGATTCCTGGGATATTCCTGGTTTAATCACTAGCGTGTATATCGATGGAACTCTTAATGACCCATCAGACCGAGACAAGGGTTGGAGCGTAGAGATTGCGATCCCATGGAAATCGCTGGTTGGAAATTATCGTTCAAATAATCCGCCAAAAGACGGAGAGCAGTGGAAAGTAAATTTTTCCAGAGTACAGTGGGATGTTGACATTGTTGAAAATCGATATGTGAAAACGGATTCACCTGAGTTTAACTGGGTCTGGTCACCTCAGGGACTCGTCTATATGCATATGCCAGATTTATGGGGATTGGTACAGTTTACAGAAACATCACCAGAAAAGGGGAATGTTGAATTCCAGATAAGCCAGATCGATCAAATTAAATGGGCTATGAGACAGGTATACTATCGTCAAAGAAACTACTTTTTTAAAAAGGGTCATTATACTGAATCCTTGAAGGGTTTAAACCTCATAAAGACACCTGCTGAAGGAATACCCTGGCCACCTAAGATAGTATTAACCCCTTCTGGCTGGGAAGCTGTGGTTATGTGGAATGATAAGCGCGTAATAATTAGAAAAGATGGAAAGGTTTGGGTTGAATGAATTTATCATTTATTGATTGGTTAATTGTATTTGTTGTGCTTTCTAGTATGGTCTATACGGTAAGCATGACAAAAGGGCTCATGAAAAGTGTAACAGACTTTCTTTCCGCAGGACGTTCTGCAGGAAGATATGTTCTCTCAATATCAAGCGGGATAGCAGGGCTTGGCGCTATTTCGATCGTTATGTTCTTAGAGATGGGCTATGTCTCTGGTTTTAGTATGGCCTGGTGGGGATTCAGCCAGGGGATTATTATACTTGCTATCACCATGTCCGGGTGGGTGATTTATCGTTTTCGCTCCACGAGGTGTTTAACATTAGCCCAATTCTTTGAAAAACGTTATAGCCGCAGGTTTCGTATTTTTACAGGTATTGTTGCCTTTTCTGCAGGTTTAATTAATTTTGGAATATTCCCCGCTGTTGGTGCACAATTTTTTATTAGTTATTGTGGGCTCCCTGATTCATTTATGGGACTGCAAATGTACCCGCTGGTCATGATCTTTCTTTTAAGCATTTCACTTTATTTTGTTTATACGGGTGGTCAGATAGCTGTGATTATCGCTGATTTTTTCCAAGGCATCTTTGTAACTATCGTTCTTTTGGTTATGGTCTTATTCCTATTCTTTACAGTTGGTTGGGACCAGATCACTGAAGCATTAGAGCAAACACCCATTCAACTAGCGCAGGAAGAGATTGTAAAAATAAAGTCAGATCAGACATTTCTAGAACTAACAGAAGCTGACCAAAACACAAAAATAGAAGAAATAAATGAAAAATTTGCGAATTCGTCAAGAATCAATCCCTTCAAAACGAGTCATGTTGAAGATTTTAATTTTTGGTATTTCTTTATTGGGATCATTGGCGTTATGTATGGTACCTTGGGGTGGCAGGGAAGTCAGGCATACAACTCATCGGCAAAGAGTGCACATGAAGCAAAAATGGGTGCTGTTCTTGCTGGTTTTAGGGGGCTCCCCCAGGGACTTTTCTTTTTACTAGTTCCCGTTATCATTTATGTTTTTATGAATCATGCTGACTATGCACCAGTGGCAGAATCAGTGAAGGCTACGCTTAGCGAGTTTAACACAGATGCCCTGAAGACCCAGCTCCGTGCACCATTCGTATTATCAGCAATTCTTCCCGTTGGTTTATTGGGTGCTTTTGCGGCACTCATGCTTGCAGCATTTATTAGCACCCACGATACGTACCTCCATTCCTGGGGTAGTATTCTTATTCAAGATGTGATCATGCCATTCAGAGATAGGCCCTTTGATAAAGAAACTCATCTAAAAGTTTTGAGATATTCGATTTTTGGGGTAGCTATTTTTATATTTCTTTTTAGCTTATTCTTTCAACAGAATCAGAAGATTGCTCTCTTTTTTGCGATTACTGCGGCAATATTTGTCGGCGGTTCAGGTGCGGTAATCATTGGTGGTTTGTACTGGAGCAGGGGGACAACTGCAGCTGCATGGACAGCGATGATTGTAGGAGCCGTTATTGGAGTGGGAGGTATCATTGTCAAGCAGGTACCTGCTGAATGGCTTACAGACATCTCATCCCTAGCTCAATTAAAATCAGCTATCACTTTTTTAAGAGGAATCAACGGACAAGAGTACTGGGGTATTGGGATGGGCATATCTGCGCTGTCTTATATAATTGTATCTTTGATGGGGAAAAAAGAATCATTTAATATGGACAAGCTTCTTAACCGTGGTAAATATGCCATATCAGGAGAGATGGAGATTATTAATGATATTCCTGATCGGGGCTGGAGAATGCTTGGAATAGGAAAAGAGTTTACGAAAACTGATAAGTTGATTTATGTAGTCAACTACTTGTGGACCGGCATCTGGACACTTACTTTTATTATTGGTACAATATATAATCTATTCCACGATGTGAGCGACCAAGCATGGATGACCTTTTGGAAATATTATATAGTTATCCAGATAGGAATGGCGTTAATCTCTATTGTATGGTTTACCTGGGGTGGGTTTAAGGATTTGAAAGCAATGATGGTTCAATTAAGATCCGATGAAAGAGATCATAGTGATGATGGTTGGGTACATAATGAAGGATAAAGGTATGAAGCTTTATATAGTTGGTTTCTTTTTGCTTTTTTGTTTTCTTTTTGGCGGAGATATCCGTGAAGAATTAGAGAGAGCTGGCAAGAATAAGAGCAATATTCAGAAAGCGATGGATATAGTCCCTAATAGTCAGCGTGCGGGAATGGAGTGGCTGATAAAGCACATGCCGGACCATGACCTAAAGATAGTCAGCTCTAGTTTTTTATTAGATAATTGTGAGCTAGCCTACAACGTAGTTAAAAAATCATCTTGGGGTCGTGAAATTCCGGACTCAATTTTCTTTGAGTATGTATTACCATTTGGTAGCCTGAATGAGAGAAGGGACAACTGGCGCAGGGACTTTTATAATAGATTCTACAGCTTAATAAAGAATGCTTCTTCGGCCTATGAGGCAGTGACTATCTTAAACAATACAATGTTTGAAATGGTAGGAGTAAAATATTCCACCAAAAGGCCAAAAGCGGATCAATCTCCGTATGAGAGTATGGAAGCAGGGTTGGCCTCCTGTACCGGACTAAGTATTTTATTAGTTGATGCCTGTCGAAGCATTGGCGTGCCCGCCCGCTTTGTAGGAACACCGATGTGGTACAACAACGCTGGAAATCATTCTTGGGTTGAGATCTGGGATGATGGTTGGCACTTTACAGGCGCAGCAGAGCCAACCGGGAATGACCTTAATAAAGTTTGGTTTTCAAGGCAAGCAAGTAGAGCGGTTGAAGGCCATCCAAAATATGGAATATATGCAGCCACGTGGGGAAAATCGGAGTTGCACTTTCCGATGGACTGGTTACCTGATGTGAAAATTTATAATGCTATGGATGTTACAGAAAACTATACGAAGTACGTGGATGATAATTTGGTACCCATACAGATTCGAGCCATTGACTCTAATGGTAATAGAAAACCGGTTGCGGTAACGGTTAATGGTGGTGATAATTTTAATTTTGAAGGCATGAGCAAAAGCGAAGCTTGTGATATTAATGACCACCTGACCCTGATGCTGCCAAAGGGAAAATCGTTCATAATAAAAACCGAAGGCGATGAACAAAGAATTAGTGTTACAAAAGAAAAGCTTATCAGTCTATCACTTCTGACTGCTGGCGGACTGGATTAACCCTGAGATATCGGAATGGGTTTAGGGATTGGAAAGTAATGATGTTTAAATTAAAATATGATGAAAGAGATCATAGTGATGATGGTTGGGAAACTAATAATGTGTAAATATTTATGAATCAAAAAGAAACACAGATTATTCTGACACGAATCGAGAAATGGTATGCTCGTATCCAGACCAAGTTCATATCTGATACTAAAATATTAGATGCTGAATTTGGCTGGTCTAAAGATTCCACACCATTTTCTGAAAGGCTCAATTTAGATTACAAGCTCATCAAAGAAGGTGAGCCTTGGGGAGAAAAATGGGAAAGCGCCTGGTTCCATTTAACAGGTTCCGTCCCTGAAGAATGGTCCGGGAAAAACGTAGTAGCCGAATTAGATTTTTCCGGAGAAGGATTGGTTTTTGACTCAAGCGGGAAAGCGCTCCAGGGAATTACCAATGGTGCCATTTGGGATCAAAATTTTGCTCGTACCCGGGTTCCATTAATAAATAATTGTGAAGGCGGGGAGCCCATTGACCTTTGGGTAGAAGCAGCTGCTAATTCTCTTTTTGGTGTTTTTACCGATGTCGATCCAGCACAAGAAAATCCGAAGCGTCATGGCTGGTTTAATGCTAAAGTAGAGAAAATGCGATTTGGGCTTTTTGATGAAGAGCTATGGCATCTCTATCTCGATGTACGCATTTTACTTGGATTGGCAAAAAAAATGGATGAAAAAACAGTCCGTCGCGTGCGGGTTATCCGGGCATTAAATAATGCAGTAAATGCTTTTGGAGATGATCAGAAAAAGACAATTGAAGCCAGAGAATGTCTAAAACCGGAATTAAGAAAATCTGCATCTGCTTCAGATTTAAAAGTATCGGCTATAGGTCATGCTCATATTGATACAGGTTGGTTATGGCCCGTTCGAGAAACAGTACGAAAGTGTGCTCGGACCTTTGCCACCCAACTGGATCTGATTGAAAAATATCCTGATTATATTTTTGGCGCATCCCAGCCTCAGCATTATCAATTCATGAAGGATAATTATCCTGAGATTTATGCCGGAATAAAAGAAGCGGTGAAAAAAGGCCAGTGGGAATTGCAAGGAGGTATGTGGGTTGAAGCGGATTGCAATCTTATAAGCGGGGAATCCATGATACGACAGATTCTCCACGGAAAGAACTTTTTCAAGGAAGAATTCGGAGTTGATGTGGACAATCTATGGCTTCCGGACGTATTTGGATATTCAGCTGCATTACCCCAAATATTGAAAAAATCCGGGATCAATTATTTTCTTACCCAGAAATTGTCCTGGAGCCAGTTCAACGAATTTCCCCATCATACCTTTAATTGGCGCGGAATTGACGGGACCGAGATTCTGACGCATTTTCCTCCAGAGAATACTTACAATAGCGAACTCGATTCTGAATTTTTAGTGCCGGCCCAGACTCACTTTAAAGAAAAAGATTTTATTGATGAATTTATTTCCCTTTTCGGTGTGGGAGATGGTGGTGGTGGTCCGAAACCTGAAAATATCGAACTGGGCCGCCGTATGTCGGATTTGGAAAATTCACCCAGAGTTGCTTTTGATACAGCAAAGAATTTCTTTGATCGCTTATCTCAATATGAAAAGGATG
>Ga0308010_1000729_pt1 | contig 19811 bp, 18 predicted proteins | sample Neamet129_FD_202368 | JGI IMG/M metagenome (GOLD analysis project Ga0308010, IMG submission 202368) | Marine microbial communities from water near the shore, Antarctic Ocean - #129 | ecosystem: Environmental > Aquatic > Marine > Unclassified | place: Southern Ocean | collected 2014-07-24 | reverse complement strand
AAAATATTAATACCATCATGAAAAAGTCACTTACTCTTTGCTCGTTTGCTTTACTTTCTGGTTTGGCCAATGCACAGGGATACGTTTTAAATTGTGAAGATAATCGCTTACTTTTTCCAAAACAAACCTTATCAAACGATGAAAACCTAGATGTGGTTGCTGATCGTAGCGAAATTACCAAAGGTGATACTTATCTTTTATCTGGCAACGTTTCGCTTAATTCTAGTGCTTATTATTTGAGTGCAGATGAAATTAAGATTAAAAAATCAGATAAAACCTCAACAGCTAAAGGTCATGTTCAATTTCAAAATGATGAGTTGATGTTAATAGGTGATAGTGCTGTTGTTAAAAAACAAGCAGATACAACTCATACCACTCTAAATCAAGTTCAATTTCATTATCCAGACACTAAAATAAATGGCCAAGCTCAGCAAGTGGTTAACGATGGCACTATGCAGGTCTTTGACGATGCTAGTTACTCTTTATGCCCATTGGGTAATATTGATTGGCAAATGAAAGCAAATCAAATCACACTTAACTCAACAACTAATCGCGGTGTCGCTAATGATGTAGTGGTTGAATTTTTAGGTGTTCCTGTGTTTTACACGCCTCATCATGAATGGGTGTTAGAAGGACGAGGCTCAGGTTTTTTAGCGCCTGCATTTGGTAGTTATAGTGAATCGGCTGTTAATGAAAGTAATAGCTATCAAGTTAGAATTCCTTATTACTTTAATATCGCCCCAGATCGTGACTTTTTGTTAACACTCAATCAACTTTCAAGCCGTGGTAGTGTTGTTGAGGGTAAATATCGACAATTAATTGCCAGTAATAAATATTTAGACAAAGGTCGTTTCGAGGTTGAAGGGCATTATCTTAACGAAGATGACATTACTAACAACAAGCGTTGGTTGTTAAACTCAAGTATTGATTTATCGATTAATGATAAAACTGAGTTAAGCCTAGTGACTAATCGTGTTTCTGATAAAGATTATTTTAAGGAAATTGCGCACAGTGATACCAGCGCTACTGCCTTACATTCTCACATTGATCTGACCTATGCAGATGAAGCGCAAGATCTAAACATGGCTGTCTTTGCTGAAACTGAGCAATTAATTAACAACGGCTCTGCTGCCTATACACGCGCGCCTGAAGTTTCAATTAGTAAATCTTTTAAAGGAACGGATAATCGTCAAATGGACTTATCTTTAGTAAGCGCCAAGTTTCAACATCAAACATCAACCGCCACAGGCGTGCGAACTCATGCACAAGCAAACTTCACTCGTCCAATCACAACTAACGCTTACTCATTAACCCCAAAACTTAATCTTTTTAGTACAGATTATGCACTGGATAATGCTGCGAATGAGAATAGATCTATCTATAGTGTAGGCCTAGATTCAAAATTATTCTTAGAAAGAGAAGTGAATTTATTTGGTACGGATTTAATTCAAACTCTAACGCCAAGACTGGCTTATAACTTCACACCTAAAAAAGATCAAAGTTCTTTACCAAGCTTTGACTCTGCCGATAAAAATGACTCCTATGAAGGTTTATTTTCAGGACAGAAATTTACCGGTATTGATAGAGTTAGCAATGCTAACAACTTTACTTTAGGTCTTGAGTCTGATTTTATAGATGAAGAAACCGGTGATACTTATCTAAGTCTAAAAGCTGCGCAAACACGCCACCTTGATGATACAGATATGAATAGCTCTGGCGTATTAGTGAGTCGAAGAAAATACTCGGACATTGCTTTATCGGCAGACTTTGGTCTTAATGATTTCACCTTTAACAACAGCTTGCAGTACGACCCAGAAACCAACAAAATTGACAAGCGTGACAGTTCAGTAAGCTATATTCTTAACCCTAGAAAATTCCTAACTTTGGCACATCATGATAATGCTGGAGTAAAAACTGCTGAACTTTATGGCGCTTACCCAATTACCCAAAAAGTGCATGTATTTGCAGGTCTTAATCGATCGATCACTGATTCAATTACTAATAGAGAAACCACAGGTGTGGCTTATGAATCTTGCTGTTGGGCGCTACGTTTAGCGCACTTTAAAAAGCATGTTAGTGGCAATGATTATGACTATGTAACTAACTTTGAATTAGTACTTAAGGGCCTTGCTTCTTCTTCACCAAGCTTATCCAGACGCCTTGAAGATGAAGTGCCAAATTACCTAGCTAACTTGGATGATTTTTAAAATGAGTAAATTTCTTTTATTGTTGTTAGTTGTTTCACTTAATTCAGCCGCTACTCCTAATAGTATTATTGCTATTGTTAATGATCATTTAATTACTCGTGATGCTATTAATACTAAATCAGATGCTCAGAAGTCTAAAGAAGGTAAATTAGAAGCTGTTAATCAGCAAGTTGATATACTCTTGCAAATGGATAAAGTTAAACAATTAGGCGTCAAACCTAAGCCAGCTGCCATTAACAATATGCTTAAACGAGTTGCTAGTCAAAACAAATTAACCCTTGAGCAGTTGCAAAAAAGACCTGAATTTGGGGAAATTATGGCAAGCATTCAGCAGCAATTATCTCTAAATGGCCTTAAAGAGTTGATTAGCAGTAAAGCTAAATTAACAATCAGCCAGGCTGAAATTGATCAGACCATAAAAGACAATCCAGCAAGTGGTGATGATATTGAGACTCAAATTCGTATTGCTCAAATTGCTATTAGCTCTATTGATAAAACTGATTCGTTACTGCAATCTCAAGATGATTTAATTCAGGCATTGCTAGTTGATCTATCCATCCAGATTAAACAAGGGAAATCTTTTTCTGGCTTGGCAAAGCTATATTCTCAAGACGAGTCTTACAAAAATGGCGGTGAATCTGACTGGATTATACAAAAACGTCTACCTAAGGACTTTATTAAGGCAATAAAAGCACTAAAAGTACAAGAACTATCCGCTCCTTTTAAAGCTGGTAATGGCTGGAGATTGGTAAAAATTATTGAAAAGCGTCAGGTTGATAACCATTTAAAGACAATTAAAGCGGCGTTAATTCGCCAAAAGAAAAATCAGTACTTTAGCAACTGGACTAAAAAACTTAGAAAAGATGCTTATATTGAAATATTTGATCACAAACTTTAACCCACCCTCCCATGTCTAAAACAATAGTTATTTTTGGCTTTCACGCCATTCAGGCTCAGCTTGATTCTGCACCAGAAGGTTTTGTAAGAGTGTTGACACTCGATAACCGCAACGATAAGCGCGTTAATCAGATTACAGATCAGCTTAATCAACTCGATATTAATACAGTTAAATCTAGTAAACAACAACTGGATAAGCTTACTAAAAACCAAACACATCAAGGGGTGGCTGCTGAAATATTACTGCCCACCCTGCCTAACCAAAATGAGTTGATTAGCTTTGTTTCTCGATTGGATAAAATTCCTTTGATTTTGATCTTAGACTCCATTCAAGATCCTAGAAACCTAGGCGCTTGCCTGCGCAGTGCAAATGCTGCAGGAGTTGATTGTGTGGTTATCAATAAAGACGGTTCTGCACCTATTAATGCTTTAGTACATAAAACAGCGGCAGGTGCATTAAACCAATTAAAAATTTTCCAAGTGACAAACCTTGCTAGAACTATCAAAGCTCTGCAACAAGAAAACATCTGGGTAGTGGGCTTAGACGGCTCTACTGAGACTTCTATTTACCAAATTGATTTAACCACTCCTACCGCGCTTATTATGGGCGCTGAGGGTAGCGGCCTTAGAAACCTTACCAAGCAATCTTGTGATCAGTTGGCATTAATCCCAATGCAGGGTAATGTTGAGAGTTTGAATGTATCGGTGGCAACGGGTATTAGCTTGTTTGAAGCTAGCAGGCAGCGTTTAGGCTAATACTGCGTCATTGAGCTATCGATACTTTTAGCCCAAGCGTCAAGTCCACCTTTAAGATTAATAATCTGACCAAATCCAATCGATTCAAAATAGCGCGCCACTTGCATAGAGCGAATACCGTGGTGGCAAATGATTACCATTTCTGCTGATTTATCTAAACTATCAATATTGGCCATAATTTGGCCCATGGGTAGTAGTCGTGAATTGTCTAAGTGACATTTATCCCATTCCCACTGCTCTCTAACATCAAGCAATAAAGGTTGATTAGTTTCTAGATATTTTTCTAATTTTTCAGGCGTTAAATCAAGCATAATTAATTGAGTTGAATTCTAGACCCCCAAGGGATTGGCTCTTTGCCTTTAACTAACCACATCACTGGATAATTTGGCTCAAATTCTGGAAACTTACCTTTAGCATCTGTGAAATAAATAAGTACGCTAGAGGGGGAATCTTGCTGCTCTAGGTAATCAAAAACGGGGTTAAAATTAGTACCCTTTCCACCTCCTAGAGAAGCAGGAAATGATAATTCATCCCAGGCCTCAAATCGCCAAATTAAATTTGGACTTACCTTTTCATCACAAGCGATGAGCGTAATCGAGGCTCGCATATTACTTTTAATGGCATTAATCTCGGACACAAATTCATCAATCTCATTTTGAGAAATAGATCCAGAAGTGTCAATCGCGACAGTGATGTCAATTTGGCTAGATCTTAGTGAAGGCAAGATAGCATCGCCACTTCTTCTAGAAGGTCTAGCGTAGGAGAAATCATCTCGAGCAAGACTAGACATATATTGCGCCAAAAGCGATTGCCAGGATAATTGAGGCTGCAAGAAAAAATCAATTAGCTTGGCAAATTCACCATCAAGTTTGCCAGCTTGTTGTGCTAATTGTGCACTTGAAGCAAGATTTTTTTGCCACTTACTACTCAGTTCTTGCATTTCATCAGGTGTTAATGGTGCAGGTTTATCAGCCAAGGTCTCAGAGTTTGCTTGACCTGATGAAGGTTTATTCTTTGGACTCTTGCCTTTGGTGTTATCTTTTTCACCTTCCAAGCTATCTTCTCTCATACCGCCATCAGATTCGTCGGCATCATCTTTTGGATCATCATCATACAAATGCTGATCCATAGGCTCAGTATCAATACTATCATCAATCATTGGGTAAATTTCTTCAGCAATCATACTTTCATATTTGCTAAAAATAGGTACATCAAATGGAGGGCGAAAACCTTCTTTGACCAACAGTGGATTAATGGCAAAATCACAAGCCAAATCCCACTTATGTTTGTCACGATTACCTCGTCTAGCAAAGTGCGTGAGAGCACAGTGAAGTGCTTCATGAATTAAAACGAATTTAGTCTGATGGTTGTTTAATTTATCAATAAAACTAGGGCTATAATAAAAACTTTTTGCATCAGTGGCACTGGTTTTGCACCAAGATCCTGCTGCCTTAAGTGGTAATCTTAAGACTAGATTTCCTAAAAAAGGCTTATCTAAAATAAGCTGAGTACGCGCCTTGGTAAGCTTAGCCTCCACTACTTCTAGATCAATATCATCAACATTATTTTCAAAAATAACATCTTCACCAATCACTGAAACTTTAGGCTCAGGCTTTAGATCCTTACTTTTCCAATAGGGGTATTGTGAGTCACTCATAGATAGTAGCTGATGCGTGTTTAGCGCTAGAGTTAAGAATTTCACGCCGCTGTGCTGGAGAAAGTAAGTCAATATTTGGAAATAACTGGCTATTTTCTAATCTAGCATGTGATTTCAATAATTTGCCAAATTTTTCTAAATATTCGGAGTTATTAGCCAATTCACTCGCCATTTTGTACAATTGCTGGTGTTCTAGGGTTAATTGGTTGCATAATTGCGCTAAATCATCTGATTTTTCGCTTAAAAAGGCAAAAATTGTGCTTTCTTCAGTCTCAAAATGCTCAGAAAAGTCCATTTCGAAATTTTCCGATATTTTTTCACAAAGTATTTGAACTTCCACTTCATCTTTTGCTTTAACTGCATTGACACATTTATTAGCTAATGACAATGCGCTATGATGCTCTCGCGTTAAGATAAGTAATTCACCAGCTACTATCATTATTCAGACTGCCCATCAAAACGTGTATGGAATAGAAAAAGACCAAGCTCTAATTTCAATAATGGTTTAGTTGAGCATTCTTGGCTTTGATTTAAATTAATCACTGATACCTTTAGTCAAACATTGTTTCTGCTATTTTCCCTGCCCAATCTGCAAATTCAGGAACGGCAAAAATATCGCCGCCAATGGCTCTTTGCATGTCAGACACAAGCATAACGCCCAACTCTTTTTGTGGAAAATCACGCGCAAAGTTAAGAATATTACCCCAAATTTTTTGTGCATCATTCGTTTCTTTTGCCGCAATCGCTCGCCCTGCTAAGGCTGCACAAATGGCATATTGAAGATCTAGCTCTGTTGGGATACTTACTTGTTCACCTCTAATAATGGCGTCTAAATCAGGTAAATCAGCCATGTGTTCAACAAAAGTAGTAATCTCAACGCCTGCTACTTCACCAACACAGGCACTGGCAGCTTGCCTAAATAAAACTAAGTCATTATCAAATTTTTTCAATGCACGGTGAACAAACTCCCAAGTTCTTGGCGAAGGGAAAGCAACTGGATTATGCGCTGGATCAAATTCAAATAAATGCTCAGGGCGATAACGTAAAAAACCAATAATACGTTCATCAATTTTATTTTTATAAGCCCAAGCAGCCCAATCATCCAGATTGACAGCAAGCTCATAATGAGAAAATCGATTAGCCAAAGGTGCAGGCATTGAATAAGTAACGCCTCGATCACCTTGTCGGTTGCCGGCTGCAAAAATAACCCAGCCATCTGGTACAACATAATCACCCAGGCGCCTGTCTAAAATAAGCTGATAAGCAGCAGCAGAAACAGTTGGTGGCGCTGAAGTTATTTCATCAAGAAACAAAATTCCACGCTTACCATGGCGCTTTTCATCTGGCAATAATGATGGAATTGACCAATCAACTAGCTTACCATTTTTAAAAGGGATGCCTCGAAGGTCGCTCGGTTCCATTTGTGATAAACGAATATCAATAATTTCAACATCATGGCTTGAAGCCACTTGAGAGATGATTTGAGACTTGCCAATACCAGGCGCACCCCACAACATAACTGGCGTGTGATGACCATCAAATACGGATTCAAACTCTTGTGTAAGGATTTTACTAACTTGCTCTGGACGCATAATAACTTGAAAAAATGAAAACTGGCCATATTCTACCGTAATAGAAGATAAAATCTGTTGATTATGACTACTACTAATATTACTCCTGATGAGTTATGGAATTTCCCTTGTGAATACTCGGTTAAAGTGTTTGGAAAAACTTGTCTCGAATTACACACAACTGTTTGTACGATTGTAGAGCGCCACACTGACAAAATCCATCCTGATAACATAACCAAAAAGCAAAGCTCAAAAGGCGGCTATGTTTCAATTACTTTAAAAATCATTGCCACCAGCAGAGTTCAACTAGATGCTATCAATCAAGATTTACAAGATTGTGAATTGGTTGCCTACGTTTTATAGGTTTGTATGAAGATTGTTGAGTTAGGTCATCAAGAATACTTGCCCACTTGGCAAGCAATGCAAGTCTTTACAGATGCCCGCTCCCTAGACACCGAAGATGAATTGTGGATTGTTGAACATCCTAGTATCTTTACCCAAGGTCTTGCAGGAAAGCCAGAGCATGAACTAAGTATTGACTCCATACCCATTGTAAAAACAGATCGTGGTGGTCAAGTTACCTATCATGGCCCTGGACAACTTATTGTTTATTGTTTGATTGATTTAAAGCGCTTAGGTATTGGTGTTAAAAAAATGGTTTCGATGATTGAAAGCTCTATTATTGATTTGTTAAGCTTGTATAACATTAAAGCGCATCTTGAAAAAGATGCGCCTGGTGTTTACGTAGATCATGCAAAAGTGGCAGCCTTAGGATTAAAGGTAAAACAAGGTAGAACCTACCATGGGCTAAGTTTAAATATTGACATGGACCTAACTCCGTTTGATCAAATTAACCCTTGTGGATATCAAGGGTTGAAAGTAACACAAATGAAAGACTTAGCGGATAATAAGCTTAATTTTTCAAAGCTTTCTAAGCAACTCTCACAACTACTCATACAACATATTACCAGTGTCAAATAATCATTCATCAGAACAAGAAATCGATATCAAGCACCTTAAGGGTGAATCCAAGGTATCACGCCTTAGGATCAAGCCTGATTCTGAGCGCACACCTATTCGCAAGCCTAGCTGGATTCGTATTAAGCATCCAAGTGGATCAAAGGTAGAGAAATTAAAAAACACATTAAGAGGTCAGCGATTATTTACAGTCTGTGAAGAAGCACAATGTCCTAATCTTGGTGAATGCTTTAACCATGGCACTGCGACCTTTATGATCATGGGGCAAATTTGTACGCGTCGTTGTCCTTTTTGCGATGTTGCACACGGAAAGCCCAAAGTACTTGATGCTGATGAACCTCAACATTTGGCTGAAACGATTGAAAAAATGCAGCTTAAATATGTAGTCATCACTTCTGTTGATCGTGATGACTTACGTGATGGTGGAGCGAACCATTTTAAAGAGTGTATTGATGCAGTTAGACAATGCACGCCTAATGTAAAAATTGAAATTTTAACACCTGATTTTAGAGGTCGTGTTGATCAGGCACTCAAAGTGTTCAAGTCTTGCCCTCCTGACGTATTTAATCACAATCTTGAAACAGTGCCGAGCTTGTACCCTAAAGTGCGACCAGGGGCAAGTTATGAGTACTCACTTGAATTGTTAAAAGCTTTTAAGGCGCAACATCCTCATGTCACTACAAAATCAGGATTAATGCTGGGTGTTGGTGAGACTGAGAAGCAAGTTATCGATGTATTAAAAGACTTACGAGCACATCACGTTGATATGCTTACTTTGGGTCAATATCTCCAGCCTAGTAAGCATCATTTAGCGGTAGAAGCTTATATTCATCCAGACCAATTTGAAAAATACAAGGTTATTGCTACAGAGCTTGGTTTTTCACAAGTTGCGAGCGGACCTATGGTTAGATCTTCTTATCATGCTGATCTGCAAGCTGCAGGAGAATCCATTAGTTAAAAATATTTAGACTAAGTATTAAGCAAAAAAAAATACCGACATAAAGTCGGTATTTTTTTTGTTTCTCACACCCTGCTCAGATGTTTTCAATCAATTACAAATCGTTTTTATCTTCCTTTTTAAGAAGACCATTTGTATCAATTTTTTCATCTTCAGATGTTTCATTAGGCTTATTGGCTTTTTTAGTTAAGACTGTTTTAATCCAATTTTTAGGATCAGAACTTTGCTTATCAGATTTAGGCTTCGACTCTTTATGAACATTGTACTTAGCATCTGAATCAGCATCACCTGGCAGTAGCCCCATATTAACCGCAATGTTGCGGCAAGACTCTTCACCTGCTGATAACGTTCCTAGTGGAATTACAACCAATGTCAGCACTGTAGAGACTAGAACACCAAACAATAATGAAATAGCCATACCTTGGAAGATAGGATCAGACAGTATTACACTAGAGCCGCCAACTAATGCAAAAGCAGTAATCATAATTGGTCTAGTTCTTGACGCACATGAGTTAATAACCGCATCAAAAAATGGAGTACCTTTGGCGTATTCTTGAACAGTAAAATCAACTAATAGAATTGAGTTACGTACAATAATTCCGGCAAGTGCAATCCAGCCAATCATAGAGGTAGCTGTAAATTCAGCGCCTAATAACCAATGACCCGGCACAATACCCAATAGAGTCAATGGAATTGGCGCCATGATGATAGCTGGAATGATAAAGTTACCGAACTGCCATACAACAAGCATGTAAATAACCACGAGAGCAACAGCAAATGCTGTACCCATATCACGGAAAGTTTCATAAGTAACTGTCCACTCACCAGACCACTCAAATCCCGGTATGTTTTGATTCTTTGGCGGGCCTAGGTATTCACCTTGTAGTTGAGTACCATCAAGTGTTTGATATTTAAGTAGTAAGTCATCAACTGCAAACATCGCATAAATTGGTGCACTTAAGCGACCAATAGGCTCACCTAGTACGTATTCAACGTCTGATAAATCCTTATGATAAATTAGATCATCTTGTTTTTTATAGCTAAACGATCCCAATTCAGAAATAGGAATCATACTACCATTCTGTGCTGGCACAGGTAACTGTGTCAAATAAGACAATTGAGAGCGCTTTGTCAGTGGCACCTGAAGACAAATTCGTGAAGGCTCTAAAGCATTTTTTAAACGAATTGTACCAACATTAAAACTACTCATGGCCATTGCTAGAGTCTCTTTAACTTTCATAACGCTAACACCAAATCTTGAAGCTTTAGCGGTATCAACTTGGAAATCAATGACAGGATATTCGTCACGCATTAAATTGTCAACATCTGCCATAGTGCCGGACTCGATAAACAATTCTGTTAAATCATTGGCCAATTTACGACGAGTTTCTTTATCGGGGCCATAGACTTCAGCAACTACCGGTCTTAAAACTGGAGGACCTGGTGGCATTTCAACAACTGCATAATCTGCACCAGCCTCTTCTGCAATTTCTTTTAGTAAGTCACGCGCTTCTAATGCAATTTCATGACTTGAACGAGAGCGATCTGCCTTTTCAGCTAGTTGAATTTGCAACTCACCAACTGAAGAAGATTGACGTAAGTAAGAGTGCCTAACTAAACCGTTAAAATCAAATGGTTTGGCAGTACCTGCATATGATTGAATATCAATGACTTCTTCTACATTTCGAAGCTTTTGCGCCATTAGATGTAGGGTTGAAGCAGTGTCTGATAAAGAGGTTCCATCCGGCATATCAAGCATAACACCGAACTCTGACTTATTATCAAGTGGCAGCATTTTAACTGGTACGGCAGTTGTATAAAACATAGACATAGCTAAAAAGAAAACCACTACTAAGCCAGCAAGGAAACTCCAACCATAAGCTGCGTTACTAAATAATTTTGAAATGATTGAATGGTAAAAAGCAAACATGACTTTTGCTTCTTTCTCTTCTTTTTCATGCATCTTATGCAAGACATTTAGTGGCGGCACAAATTTCATGATGAAATATGGCGTAAAGACAAAAGCTGCAAATAATGAGAACATCATAGCTACTGAGCCTAATACTGGAATTGGTGCCATATATGGTCCCATCATTCCACTTACTGCTGCCATTGGTACAAGTGCTGCAACCACTGTAAAAGTTGCTAAAATAGTAGGATTACCCACCTCTCGTACTGCATCAATCGCAGTGCCAATGCTAATTTTATTGTCAATGAGCCAGCGTCTATAGATATTTTCAGTGACAACAATTGCATCATCCACCAAGATTCCAATTGAGAAAATTAGTGCAAATAAACTGACCCTGTCAATCGTCATACCTAAGATCCAGGCAGAGAATATAGTCATTAATAGAACCACTGGAATAACCAAGGTAACTACAATAGCGGGACGCACACCCAGTGCAAACCAAACTAAAAGAGTAACCGCACCAGTTGCAATAAATAATTTCTTAATTAGGGAGTTAACCTTATCTTTTGCTGATTTTCCGTAGTTTCTAGTAACAGAGACTTCAACATTATCTGGGATAAGTCGGCCTTTTAATTCCTCTACCTTAGCAAGAATATTTTCTGCAACAGCAACACCGTTAGATCCAAATTTCTTAGCAATAGCAATGGTAACAGCTTGTTCACCGGTAGCTTTCTTTCCAGTTTTATTAGCTTTACCCGTATAGTAGCTAACCATATGCTCAGTTTCTTCTGGCGCATAATAAACATCAGCAACATCTCTTATATAGACCGGTTTGCCATCGTTAATAGCTACCACTAAGTTTTCTATATCTTCAACCTTGGTAAAGAAATCACCCGCATAAACTTCCATGTTATAGCCGTTTAACTCAATATTACCAGTATGCTCGCGAACATTAGCATTGCCTACTGTTCCTGCTATCTGTTGAATAGAAACCCCGTAGCCCGCTAATCGACCTGGGTAAGCATCAATGTGAAAAATCTCTTTACGACCGCCAACAATAAAACCATTATTGGTGTCTTTTACTTTCTCTAACTGTTGAATTAACTCTAGACCCAGAGAGCGTAATTGACCATCATCTAATGACTTGGACCATAAGGTTAAATTGATAATAGGAACGTCATCAATTTCTTTGGGCTTTATTAAGGGTTGTCGAGCGCCTGGTGGCATAAAGTCAAGATTTGCCAGCATCTTGTCGCGAACCTTGATAATGGATGCATTCATATCTTGACCCACATCAAACTCTACCGTGATAATACCTTGGCCTTTGTCACTGACTGAATAAACGTGCTTAACACCTAAAATTTGAGCCATTAAGCGCTCTAATGGCTTAACTATAATATTAGAGACTTCCTCTGATGAAGCGCCTGGATATTCTACAAATAGATCAATTAGAGGTACTGAAATTTGTGGGTCTTCTTGTCGTGGCGTTGAAATAAGCCCGATAATACCTGCACCCAGCATGGCAAAAAAGATGATAATCGATAGAGGAGAGGTGATAAAAGCTTTGGTTAGCTTCCCAGCAATACCAAGATCTACTTCGTCATTATTATTTGTATTATGATTTGACATAAGTTATAAATTAAATATTCATTCCTGAAATCATCAAAATATTTGGATTTGTAACAATCTTTTCACCAATTTTTAAGCCCGATAAAATACTTTTCTTATCACTGCCAACCTGCTCACCTAAGCGAACAAAGCGTAATTCAGTTTTATTGGTCAGTGGATTGATAACAAAAACGCTTGGTAGTGATGAACGCCACATAACAGCTACTTCTGGCACAACAGGCGTTAAGACGCCTGAATCTGTTTCAAAAATTTCTACTTCAGCATACGCACCAGGTAAAACTGGAATATTAGCTGGCAAGTCTAACTTTACTTTAACACTATGCTTGGCATTGTCTGCAATTGGGTAGATTTGAGCTAATTTTGCATCAACTACAATATTTGCGATATCAAGCTTAACTCGATAATTTTTATTAAGCCTTAAGCTTCTTACCAATCTTGAAGGGATGTTAACCTCCACTTGTAGTTCTTTAATATTAGCAAACTTTAACAAGATTTGACCCGGCTGAACAACATCACCTTTATTGATTGATTTAGCAATAATGACTCCATCAAATGGAGCACTAACATTGGCATCTTTAAGGCGTGATTCAATTTGCTTTAAGTTGTTTTCTGCTTGAGTTAGTTTGTTTTTAGCCTGTTGATAAGAAGTGTATCTGGATGTTCTATTAGCAAACTTATCAAACTCAGGGTTACCTTGTCCGCTTATTTTTAGCATAGGATCTGTAAACATTGAGAACATGCCCGGCACACCACCCAACATTCCACCGCTATTAGGGGAAACAATAGATTGAGAATATTGAACACCGGCATTTCTAAGAGCTTCGTTAGCTGATGCAATTTCAGCATAGGCGGAATCACGCTGTGCTTTGATGGACTCTTGCTCCAATGTCACTATGATGGCGCCTTTTTTAAACATATCGCCTTCACGACCATTGACGCTTAAAACATCTCCAGACACTTGAGCGGATAAATTAACCTGGGAAGAGGACATTACAACACCGCCTAAAAGTGCTCTCTTATCCAGAGACATTCCGCTAACTGTTTGTATATTGTAAACCGAATCAAAGCTGCTGGCATTTTGATTCATAATTTGTGCTTGCGAAGGGAGTGATAAAGTGAGTAAAACTGATGTGACTAAAGGTGTGATTGTAAAGCGCATAGTTAACCTATTTATTAGTGTGAATATAATTATTATTAAACTGAATTTTATAGGAATCAATTTACTTGTGTTTATTATTTAATTTAAATCTCTATTAAACTATTTTTTATATTCATAAGCTATTGATTATTATATAATTTTTTAAAAATAAAATTTATTTTAGTATATAAAATTTTTCTTATATATTAACACTATAATATAAGTTATTCACTTCACTAATTTATGCTATAAATGACGATTGCATTCACCCCAGGAGAGCCAAGCGGAATTGGTCCAGATTTAGCGGTTATATTTGCCCAAAACAAATCGACTAAAAAGTTATTAGTTTTTGCTGATCCTGATATTTTATTAAGTCGTGCAAAATTACTCAACTTACCTTTAAAAATAGTTGAGTCTGAACAAGCTTCAGCTAAATATCAATTATGTGTTCACCCTATCAAGCTTGGTGGTCCAGTAAAAGTTGGCGTTTTAAATATTGATAACGCCCAATATGTCCTTGATACTTTGGATAAAGCAACTGATTTTTGTTTAAGTGGAAAATGTGAGGCATTAGTGACAGGCCCTATCCATAAGGGTGTCATTAATAGCGTTAATCCAGGTTTTACTGGGCATACTGAATATTTAGCCTCTTTAGCAGATACTGAAAAAACAGTCATGATGCTAGCAACCCAAGGCTTGCGTGTCGCGCTTGCAACTACCCACTTACCACTTTCTCAAGTTGTTCAAAATATTAAGAAAGAATCCCTTGAGAAAACTATTCGTATTATTCACCAGTCTTTAGAAAGCTACGGAATTAGCAATCCACGGATTGTTGTTTGTGGACTTAACCCACATGCAGGTGAGGATGGCTGCTTAGGTATGGAAGAAATTGAAATCATCAACCCGCTTATTAATCAGCTTAACCAACAAGGGTTTAACCTATTCGGCAGTGTGCCTGCTGATACCGCATTTACAGTTGATGCGCTTAAAGGAGTTGACTGTGTATTGAGCATGTATCATGATCAAGGCCTTCCAGTACTTAAGACCTTGGGCTTTAAGAAGGCGGTTAATATTACCTTAGGACTTCCTTTTATTCGTACATCAGTTGACCATGGCACCGCTTTATCACTCGCTGGAACTGGTAATATTAGTCTAGGTAGTCTGCATACTGCGTTAGAATACGCACAAGATTTTATTAACAAGAAAAATGCCTAAGCGACAATCTACAACATCTGGAAAACATAAGGCTCGCAAGCGTTTTGGTCAAAACTTTTTGACTGATCAGAAAATTATTGATCAAATTGTCGCTACTATCTCCCCTAAGCGAGATGATAATTTACTTGAAATTGGTCCCGGACAAGGTGCCATGACCTTCCCACTGCTTGACAGAGTTGATAAGCTTAATGTCATTGAAATTGATCGAGATTTAATTGAAATTTTAAATAGCCATGAAAAGCCTAATTTAGTCATTCATCAAGGTGATGCACTTAATTTTGATCTCGATTTATTCAATCCACCTATTAGAGTAGTTGGAAATCTACCTTATAACATCTCATCTCCTATTTTGTTTCACTTGCTCGAACATCGAGATAAAGTCATTGACATGACTTTTATGCTGCAAAAAGAAGTGGTTGAAAGAATGTCTGCAGATCATGGCTCTAAAATTTATGGTCGTTTGAGCGTTATGATGCAAGCATTTTTTGACGTGGAGTTAATTTTTGTTGTGCCACCTGAGTCTTTTGATCCAGCGCCAAAAGTAGATTCTGCTATTGTTTACCTGACACCACTCAAAAGCTGCAAAGTGACAAATATAGAGCTATTTGAAAAAATAGTGAAAGCCTCTTTTGCACACCGTAGAAAAACTCTTAGAAATTGCCTAAAGTTGTTACTAACTCAAGAGCAAACTAGCATCGACCTTTCACAACGTGCTGAAATGTTAGATATTGATAATTTTATTACCCTAGCCCAAGATTATGAAAAACAGTATACAAATTGACGTCCAAGTTAGCTTTATTAAAGAGCAATCTAGTGCAGCGATAAACCAGCACACCTTTGCCTACACAATCACTATTACCAATAATGGTTCGCTCGGTGCTCAATTACTAACTCGACACTGGCGCATTCAAGATGAAACTGGACATATTGAAGATGTTATTGGCGAAGGTGTTATTGGCGAGCAACCTCATTTAATGCCAGGAGAGTCTTATCAGTATTCATCGGGTTCAGTAATAAAAACAGCTACTGGAACTATGAAAGGTGCCTATGGTATGGTGAATGACGAAGGTGAGCGATTTGAAGCTAAAATCCCTGAGTTCATTCTAAGTGAGCCATACACGCTACATTAAATGTCTGATTACTTAATTGGCGATGTTCAAGGTTGTTACGATTCATTGCAACGCTTATTAAATAAAATTGAGTTCTCCCTAGATAAAGATCGAATATTTTTCCTAGGAGATGTGGTTAATCGTGGCAACAAATCTCTAGAAACTCTAGAATTTATCAAAGCACACACCGATAATATTTCCATGGTCTTGGGTAATCATGATTTTCATTTATTAGCCTGTACTTTTGGAGCAATTACACCCAGCAATAAGGATACTTTTTCTGATGTTATCAATGCAAAAAATTCTAAAAAATTATTAGAATTTTTATCTCAACAACCTTTATTGATTAGCGATGAAGATATATTAATAGTTCACGCAGGAATTCCTCCAAATTGGACTAAAGAGAGAGCGTTAGCCCAATCAACCTTGGTTCAAAAGCATTTACAGGGTGAAAATTTAAGCCAATTTTTAACGCAAATGTATCATAACCAGCCAGACACTTGGAGTGATCATTTAAGTGAGCTTGAGCAGTGTCGATATACCATTAACGCCATGATGAGAATGAGATTTTGCAGGGTCAATGGCCAGTTAGAATTTAATCATAAAATGAATTTTGATCAAGCGCCCGATGGCTATAAAGCTTGGTTTGAGCATGAAAATCGTTTACTAAAAGAAACAGATATTTTTTTTGGCCACTGGTCTACGCTAGCTAATGTAGAGCAAAAACATATATTTCCAATGGATCATGGTTGCGCCTGGGGTGGTCGTTTAAGCGCAATTAGACGATCAGATAGGCAAATATTTTCTATAAACTGTTAGAGGATTACTTGTCCTTCAAATACAAATTCAGCCGGCCCTGATAAAAATACATGCCCACCTTTTTGATATTCAATAGCTGCATCACCTCCAGTGAGATGTGCGCGCACTTTTTCATCTAATAAGCCCTTCTCAACACCATAAACTACTGCTGCGCACGCACCACTCCCACAAGCCAATGTTTCACCAGATCCGCGTTCATAAACTCGTAAATTGATTTCACCACGATTGATTATTTGCATAAAACCAATATTGGCTTGATTTGGTAAAGCCTTATTAGCTTGTATTTTTGAAGCAATATTGGCAATATCGAGAGTCAAAAAATCTTCGATTATTAAAACACAATGAGGATTTCCCATAGATAGCACACCCATTTCAAAGCCTTCAATTTTATATGTTGGTTGAATTTCAGGTGCAACCAGTGGAATACTGTCAAGCTCAAAACTAGGACTGCCCATATCAACACGCACAGTGTTATCTGTATTAATATGTAAAGTAATTACACTTGAGTGGGTTTCTACAATTATTGGATTACGTTTAGTTAAATTATTATGAGTTACGAAACGTGCAAAACATCGGGCACCATTGCCACACTGTGCCACCTCAGATCCATCTGCATTATAAATAACATAGTGAAAATCAATACTTGGAGAGGTGCTTGACTCTACAACGAGAAGCTGGTCAAAGCCAATACCGAAATGTCGATTAGACAAGTTTCTAATTTGCCCGACACTAAAGCTTATATCGCCATTGGTATTGTCAACCACCATAAAGTCGTTCCCAAGCCCGTGCATTTTTGTAAAATTTATTAACATAGGCTTTATTTTATCCACTTATAAAGCTAAAGGTTAATGAAAACGATAGTTCTGCTAAAATATCGCCTATATTTATCCACAAGGCAAATCATGATAACTCCTAGCAATATTACACTTAATAAAGATAAGAACCTTTTAACACTTACCTTTGAGGGTGTTGACTACCCATTAAGTGCTGAATTTTTGAGAGTTTACTCTCCTTCGGCAGAAGTAGTCGGCCATGGCCCTGGTCAGGAAACATTGCAACTTGGTAAAGAAAATGTGAAGATAGACCGCATTGAACCTACTGGAAACTACGCTATTATTTTATTTTTTAATGATGGGCACGATACTGGCATTTATTCATGGACTCACTTACATAAACTTGCTACAGACCAGTCCACTTTATGGTCGACTTATTTAAAGCGACTTAAGGAAGCAGGACACTCTCACTCCCAACTATAGTTCAAATGGGTTTTTTTACCGCCCTATTATCGTTCGCATTAACGATCGGTATTTTGGTCACTGTCCATGAGTATGGTCACTACTGGGTTGCCAAAAAATTTAACGTCAAAATATTAAGATTTTCTGTTGGCTTTGGCAAGGTAATTAAATCTTTCAAACGTGGTGAAACTGAATTCACCTTGTGCGCTATTCCTTTGGGTGGCTACGTTAAAATGCTCGATGAAAATGAAGCTAATGTTGCTGATAGTGAAAAGCATAGGGCTTTTAATAGGCAGTCAGTTTACAAGCGCTTTGCTATTGTTTTAGCAGGGCCAGTTGCCAATTTCTTATTGGCAATTCTACTTTATACACTTATCTTTATCATCGGGGTTAATGGCATCAAACCGATTGTTGGATCAGTCACTGATTCTGGTTTTTTTGATCAAGCTGGCTTGCAAGCAGGTGACGAATTACTTAGTATTAATAACGCTCTAACTCCTAGTATCAGTGAATTCTCTAATCAGTTTATTCAAACGAATGACGCCCAACCTTTAATCATTCAAGCGCGCTCCAAGCTTTCAAACTTAAAAACAAGCACACTTAGCTTAACGGGTGATTTTTTAGCTAACCCTGAGCAAGGTCTCGATCAATACTTAGGGTTTAAATTCTCTACCCCTAAGTTGCCAGCCATCATTGATCAGGTTGTGGTCAATTCTGCCGCCAGCAAAGCGGGCCTTCGACCCCAAGATGAGGTACTAAGCGCCAATGATCAAAGTATTTCCACTTGGCAAGATTTTGTTATCGTTATCCAAGCCAGACCCATTAAGCCGATTAAACTGCTTATTAGGCGTAACACCAAAAATCTAACACTTACGTTGACGCCAGAGCTAATTAATAACTCTCCTAAAGTTGGTGTTAGTGTTGTCATGCCTCAAGATTACTTAAAAGATTGGCAAGTGCTTATTCAAAAAGAGCCAATTGATGCTTTCTTGTCTGCCGGATCCAAGGTTTATCAATTGACGTTATTAAATCTAAAAATGATCAAAAAAATGATTATTGGTGAGGCTTCAATTGACCAAATTAGTGGTCCAGTTAGTATTGCTAATTATGCTCAAAAAAGTGCGGAAATAGGCTTAATACCATTCTTATCTTTTTTGGCATTAATTAGTATTGGTCTTGGCTTATTAAATCTATTGCCCATTCCTCTTCTAGATGGAGGGCATTTATTCTTTTATATAATTGAAATCATTAAAGGCTCGCCTGTCAATGAGTCTATACAACAAGTATTTGCTAAATTTGGACTGTTTGTTATTTTGTCACTAACCTTTGTTGCTCTGTATAATGACTTAATACGTTTATTATAATCTTAAGAATTCTATGAAAAAATTATTACTTAACACATTAGTGGTTGCAAGTATAGTTATAACATCTGTTGCGCTAGCAAAACCCATTAAAAGCATTGAAATACTGGGCTTAGACTCTATTTCAAGAGGAACAGTATTAAGTTATCTACCTGTTGAAACTGGTGATGAGTACAATAATCAAGTTTCTGGTCAAATTATTCGAGATTTATATAAAACTAACTTCTTTAAAGATATTGAAGTGTCGCAAGAAGATAATATCTTAAAAATTAATCTTCAGGAAAATCCACATATCAAATATATGGATGTGCTTAACTATTCGGACAAAGTTATTGACGAAGAAAGTTTAGCAAAAATTCTTAAAAATATGGA
>Ga0308010_1000727_pt1 | contig 19875 bp, 21 predicted proteins | sample Neamet129_FD_202368 | JGI IMG/M metagenome (GOLD analysis project Ga0308010, IMG submission 202368) | Marine microbial communities from water near the shore, Antarctic Ocean - #129 | ecosystem: Environmental > Aquatic > Marine > Unclassified | place: Southern Ocean | collected 2014-07-24 | reverse complement strand
TTCCATGCTATAAATTTTATCTGATAATTCTTTATGCGAAATTATGTATTCAGGGACGGAAAATTTTAATTTACTTAGTTCTTTAGAAACATAAGTGTTCTCGTCAGTATTGGAATGCAAACCCTTACCGGTGATTAATAAAATTTCACTGAAGCCTTTTTCTTGACAATTAATTATTAACTCCCGAACTTTTTTATTAGCATATGATAATGTAAACCCGTGTAAGTCGAAACGATATCTTTTCTTTGCACCAGAAAAATTTTTTTCTATTAATTCTTTATCAAAAATATCATTAGGATTTTTTAGATATTCTTCCCATTGTTCTCTATCTGTGTTTGGGGGGTCGTCTTTTTTTTTCACTTACTAATAATTTCAGCTAAAAACCAGTTAGGATTTTTGCTTAGGGCACTTTTTGTAAACTTCCAGTAGTCTGTGACTGTTTTAATTTTATCTGGGTCACCCTCAGTAATAGTTTCATTTTGATCTTTTTTTACTGAAATTATTTCGCTAACAATCTTAACTGTTGCCGCAAAACTATTGTTTATTTTTTCAAATTTTTCAATACTCGATTCCTTAACTCCGATAAATGTAAGTTCTGATTTTATATTTTCACTATTTCTGTGATCTATTGCCTGTTCAAAACTGATATAAATTTCGTTTGTTAAAAGTGTTTTGAGGTTTTTTTTTTCTCCTTTAGCAAAAGAGGTTATAATATTTTCATAGGCAATTTCAGCACCTTTTAGAAAATCTTTTTTTTCATCGTTTTCTAAAATGTTCTTTACTACAGGTTCGTTTTTAACGTCGGTTTTGAATTGGCTAAATTTTTTATCATCAAAAACGGCTGTTGTTTTACCTTCGTGGCCAGTTCTTTTGCCAAGAATATTTCTTAATCTCAGAATAATAAATCCTGCGATCATGGCTAGTAGAATTATGTCAATAAAACCAAAATTGTTGCTCATTATTTGATAAATATACATTAATAATATAATTTTGTAAGAAGCAAATGAACACACTTTTACTAATAATTATTGGTTTACCAATTCTAGAAGTCACACTCATGATTAAAATTGGCCAACAAGTTGGGGCATTTAATACTGTTATAATAATTTTTTTTACAGCTATTGTAGGAATTTATTACGCAAAGAGTGAGGGTATAAATACTATTAGGTCGGGCATGACCAATCTATACAAAAATAAAATCCCTTTTTATGAAATATTTTCAGGCGCCTCTATCGCAATAGCCGCTACTCTATTAATTTTACCTGGATTTATTTCTGATGCGGTTGGGTTTTTATTACTTATTCCTTTTACAAGAAAAATAATAATAAATTTTTTGTTAAAAAATAAATATCAAGACAAATCACGAAAAGAAAGAGGAGAGATTATAGATGCTGAAATAATAGAAAAGGACAAGGAGAAGGGTAAAGATGAATTATAAAATAATAGGTAGGTACATTAAAAACCTAAAATTCGAGATACCTAATCCAAAAATTTTCTTTTTATTAGAAAAAGATATTTCAAATTATAAAATAAATATTGATATAAAAAGTCATAAATTTGAAGATAAAATTGTTGAGGTTGTAGTTACGCTTTCTTTAAAGCCAATGACAGATGACGTAGATAAAATTAATACTAGTATTGTTTTCTCAACAATTATTGAAATTGATGGGGACCTGACAGAAAGTAAACTACTTGAAGAAATTATTCTCGTTAAAGTGCCTAATGAAATTTATCCTGAAATTAGATCCTTATTTGTTCTGTTATTTGAGAAATGTGGTTTTAGTAAAATTAAAATTGAAGAAAAGATTGATTTTAGAAAATTATATTTGCAAAGATCTATTCAGTAATGATTTTTCTTTAACTCCTTTTTTAAAAAATTATTATGTAGCTTTGTTTCTTCAATGCTGGGTTTTACTATTATTTTACAATAATTTTTTTTTACGTTTTTTCTTTTTTCTAAATTTTCCTCTGAACTTTCCTCAGAAAAAATAAGTTTTGGCTCTTTAGCGTCTAATAGGTTTATATAAACTTCTCTTAATAACTCACAATCTAGTAGAGCATTGTGTTTTGTTCTTTTAGATAGATCTATTCCAAATCTTCTGCAAAGGGCATCTAGTGAATTTGAAGCGCCGGGAAATTTTCCTCTCGCCACCTCTAAACTATCAACGATGTTGTCTTTTTTTATCTCATTTTTTCGAATCAGTTTTAACTCATAGTTTAAAAAACCAAGGTCAAAAGAAGCATTATGAATTATTATTGTTTTTTCTTTTATAAACTCGAGAAATTCGTCAGCTACTTTATCAAATACCTCTTTATCTTTTAAAAATTCAGTTGAATAACCGTGAACTTTATAGGCACCTTCTGGGACATCTCTTTGCGGGTTGATTATTTTATGAAAAACCTTGCTTGTTGGAATTAAATCACTGGTCTCTATGCAGGCAATTTCTACTATTTTGTGTCTATCACTAGTATTTAGACCTGTTGTTTCGGTATCTAAAAATATTTCATTCATGATTTTCTGCATATTTCTTAACATTTTTTTTTAAAACTGCCAATGAAGAATTATTCTTGATTACTACGTCACAAAATTTTTTTTTGGTTGTTGCCGATAATTGTTTTTTATTTAATATTTGAAATGTCCTCTCGTCCTTATTGTACTTGAGATATCTTTTTAGACGTATTTTTTTTTTTGCATCAACGAAAACTACTACATCAAAATATTTATTGAGTTTTTTTTCTATTAAAAGGGGTATTTCTAAAATTAAAATCTTTGCTTTTGTTTTCAAGAAGTCATTCATTTTTTTTCTAACTAGTGGATGAAATATAGATTCTAATTTTCTGATATTGTCATTTTTTTTTTTTATAATCGATTTTATTTGAGGTTTAATTTTTTTTTTTTTATTCAAATTAAATTTTTTAATTAAGAGTTTGACAAACTTTTTATCTTTATATAAATTCAAAACTACCTTGTCGGCGCTAAAAAAAGGGTATTTTTTTTTTGCTATAAGGCGAACAACTGTCGATTTTCCAGAGCCTATAGATCCCGTAATACCTATAACTGTCATTATAGTTTCATCATTATTGTTTTTTCAATTTCTTTGTTTATTTCAGGTTTAATTGCATTCCATAAATAAAATGATTTTTGCGCTTGATACATAAACATTTCTAATCCGTTGTGTGTTTGAATCTTGTTTTTTTTAAATTTTTTTATCATCATTGTTTCTGTTGGATTATAAATGACATCGCAATACACTAGATTCGATTTCGTTTTGTGAAACTCTTGCTTAAAATTAGCACCACCCTTTAACCCTAAACTTGTAGTGTTAATAATCATATCAATATTTTCTATCTTTGCGTCAACATCTTCCCATTCTATAATTTCAATAAAAGGAAATTTTTTTTTAATATCTTCTGCTTTTCTTAGCGTTCTGTTGCTTATAAATATTTGTTTTATTCTTTTTCTAGCTAAAGCATAAATAACTGATGGTGACACCCCGCCTGCTCCTAAGATGAGAACTTTATTTTCTTCTATGCTTGAAGCGTTTAACTTATTTATAAAACCCTGCTCAAAACCATAAACATCTGTATTGTTTCCGACAACTTTTCCTTCGTAGTTTAAATTTATTGTGTTTACAGATTGCGTTTCTTTTGCTTCGTTTTCTACTACGTCAAGAAAAGGTATTACAGCTTGTTTGTAAGGAACTGTTACATTAATTCCTTGTAACTCCTTATTTTTAATTTTTTTAATAATGTCCTCAATTTTATTTAACTCTATTTCTATTAGTGAGTAGTTTGCGGCAATTTTATACTTTTGAAACCAAAAATTATGAAGTGTTGGCGAGAGAGAGTGTGATAGTGGCTTTCCAATAATTGCGTATTTTTTTTTTATCATGAGGCTACTTTAATATAATCGATTAACTGTTTAATGGGTAAACCCATGATTGAGTCCATATCTCCTTTTATGCTGTCAAAAAGCTCTAAACCCCCTGCTTCTATTTGGTAAACACCATAAGCAAGTAGTATTTCTGTTTTAATTTTTTTCATATATTCATTTAATTGCCTTTCCGATAGTTTTTTCATTTTTAATTCTGATTGATCTGTAAAATTCCAAACCATTGCTCCATTCCTTGACAGACACACTGAAGTAATTAGATAGTGTACAGAGCCATTAAGTTTTTTTAATATTTCAAATCCTTGTTCTCTTGTGTTTGGTTTGTTAATTAGTTCACCATTTAAACTTATAACGCTGTCGGCTCCTAAAACGAGTTGGTTTTGGTGTTTGTTGCTTACTTTTATTGATTTCAGCTCTGCTAAGTTTTTTGAAATCAGCATTGGATTAGCTCCTGCCGCTAATAAAGAATCTTTTATTTGATCCTCATCAACGCTAGAAGGGATTACCACGTGTTCAATGTTGTTTTTCTCCAATATTTTTTTTCTGACGCCACTTTTTGAGGCTAAAATTATTTTCATTTTTTTTCTTTATTTTTTATATCAAAAATTCTAATAATTGAGGCTGCTGTTTCTTCTACAGATCTTCTCGTTACATCAATCACCGGCCAGTTATATTTTTTAAACATTTTTTTTGAATTTTCAATTTCTTTTTTAATAAACTCTAAATTAGAATAACTAGAATTTTTTTTATCTTTCATGGTTTCCAGTCTGTTGGCCCTTATGGCCGATAAACGTTCAGCTTCGACACTTAAGCCTATTACGCAAAATTGATCTAACTTTTCTTTAAGAATTATGGGTACATCTTGACTTCCAACTAGTGGGATATTTAATGTTTTGTAGCCTCTATTAGCTAAATAAATAGACGTGGGAGTCTTGCTGGTCCTGCTTACTCCAAGCAAAATTATATCGGCGTTTTTTATATCTTCTGTTTTCATGCCATCATCATGATCCATAGAGAACTGTATGGCCTCGATTCTTTTATAATAGTTGTCGTCAAGTATATGTTGGGCGCTTGGTATGTGTGTTGCTTTTTTATTTAGTATTTTAGAAAAGTTTAAAATTAAATTTCCCAAAATACTAAAGCAAGGTATATTTCTTTGGTTACATTTTAAAGATATGTATTTAGCTAATTTTGTTTCTACAATTGTATATAAAACTATAGAGTTATTTTTTCCTTCATTAACTTTTATAATTTTATCAACCTGATCTTTGGTCCTAATAAAAATATATTCTTTTTTTTCATAATCAAAATTATAAAATTGAGATTTTAATGCGAGAAATATTCTGTCCAATGTTTCACCGGTCGAATCGGAAATCAGACTAACTAGGTATTTATGTCCCATAGGTAATTATGTTAACAAAAACATTATAACTTGCTGTTATACATTTGACTTTATTAATTAATTAAATGATCCACAGTATATAAGAAATTATTAACATTTTGTTCCTTGTTAATCATTTAAAACACATCAGAAGAATTTTTTGATAATTTCTAATTGTTTAACTATTAAAGGTCTTTTTTTAGGCCACCTGTGGAATATTATGTTTAAAAGTCTGTATAATTACTTATATCACTAACTAACATGACCTATATCAAATAATATACTTTTAAATATATTATATTATTAATGAGTAAATTAACAAACTGTATATTAAATAAAGATTCCACTTACGTGCCAGTTTGGTTTATGAGACAAGCAGGACGTTATCTTCCAGAATTTAGAAAAATTAGATCAAAAAATAATGATTTTATCAAACTTTGTTTAAACAGTGATTTAAGTTCAGAAATCACGTTACAACCTATTAAACGATTTAACTTAGATGCAGCAATAATTTTTTCTGACATTTTAATGATCCCTTATGCATTAGGTCAAGAAATTAAATTTGTAAAAAACAAAGGACCGATATTATCAGAATTCAATTTAGATATCTTCTTAGATAATAATATGAAAAATTCGCTATACAAACTAAATCCTGTCTACGAAGCAATTAGAAAAACCAAAAAAAATTTAAATAAAAAGAAGTCTTTAATATCTTTCATTGGCGCCCCGTGGACGCTAGCTGTTTATATGCTAGGATTAAAAAAAAATAAAACAGAAATTGATTTTACGAAGCTAAAAACAAAAGAGTCTGAACTTGTAATTATATTAAACAAACTTAGTGAATATTTATGTGCCCACATTGAAAACCAAATCGATGCTGGAGCTGACACAGTTCAAATATTTGATTCTTGGGCAGGATTAATACCAGGAACAAATATTAATAATTATTGCTTTGAGCCTAATCGAAAAATTGTTAAATTTTGCAAAGAAAAAAAAATTCCTGTCATTTGTTTTCCCAAGGGAATTAAAGAGAAATACTTAGAGTTTGCAGAAATAGTTAAACCAGATTGTTTAAATTTAGACTACGAAATAGACCCCATGTGGGCGAAAAAAAACTTAAGCAATTTTTGTTTGCAGGGCGGCATGGACCCTAAAATATTGTTTAAGAGCGAAAATGAAATATTTAACGAAGTAGACAAATATTTAAATATATTTAGAGAAAACGCATATATTTTTAATTTGGGACACGGGCTCCTGCCCGAAACAAACCCTGATATTTTAAACAAAGTAGTAGAAAGAGTTGTTAATTTTAAATGAAAAAAGCCGTGATATTGTTCAACTTGGGAGGGCCAGACAATCTCGAAGCAGTGGAACCCTTTTTATTTAACTTATTCAACGATCCAGCAATTATCAGCTTACCATCAATTTTTAGATATCCCCTGGCAAAGCTCATATCAAAAAGAAGAGCTCCTATAGCTAAAGCCATTTATTCTGAGATGGGCGGTAAGTCACCGATTCTAGAAGAAACCCAAGCTCAAGCGCGTGCCATAGAAAAAAAATTAGAGGGTGAAGAAGATGACTATAAATGTTTTATTGTAATGAGATGTTGGAATCCACGGGCATCAGAAACTGTCGAAAAGGTAAAAAAATATAATCCAAGCCAAATAATTTTGCTTCCACTATATCCTCAATACTCCAACGCTACGTCTGGTTCCTCAATTAAGGATTGGCTGGATGTTTGTAAAAAAGAAAGCTTAACAGCCGAAACAAAGATTGTATGTTGCTATCCAACTGAAAAAAACTTCATATTATCTTATGCAAACTTAATTAAGTCTAAAATTGACCTAAACAAATTGAATGAAACAACACTAATTTTTTCAGCCCATGGCTTGCCTGAAAACAAAATTAGAGGCGGCGACCCCTACCAATGGCAGGTTGAGCAGTCTGTTAAAGAACTAACTAAGAAACTAGCAATCGAAAATTTAAATTATATTTTAAGTTACCAAAGCCGTGTTGGACCGCTAAAATGGATCGGCCCTTCTACAGAAAACGTTATAAAAGAAGAGGCAAAAAAAAACAAAATAATAGTTGTTGTGCCCGTAGCCTTTGTTTCAGAACATTCAGAAACTCTAGTTGAACTCGATATTGAGTATAGAAAATTAGCAGAGCAAAATGGATCAAAAGAATATATCCGTGTACCCGCTGTTACTGTAAATCAAGATTTTATCAGTTCGCTAAAATCAAGTATTTTACGTGCATCTACTGGTGAAAGATTTACATCATCAATTAAATGTCCAGAAAATCTCAAAAAATGCCCACGTTTGCAAACAACATAAAAAAATGAATTATTATCTTTTACTAAAGTCTTTGCATTTAATCTCCGTCATTTCCTGGATGGCCGGACTTCTCTATTTACCCAGGTTATTCGTATACCACGCTGAAACGATCAACAACGAAGAGAAAAAAGAAACATTCAGGTTAATGGAAAAAAGACTTTTTTTTTATATAATGAACCCTGCTATGATTTTATCATGGTTGTTTGGAATTTTATTAATATATTCAATCGGATTTGAAAGCTTTGGTTATCTTTGGCTTAAAATGAAAACTATAATGGTATTATTATTAACGATTAATCATTTTTTCCTTTTTTACTGTCTTAAAAACTTTGAGCAGAGTTACAGTAAATATTCTCCTAAATTTTACAGAATTATAAATGAAGTTCCCACCGTTCTTTTGATTGGTATTATTTTTACCGTCGTTTTTAAACCATTATAAGGCTTGAGTTTTTATAAAAAAGACTTATATTAATCTTTTCTTACCTCTTCAAAAAATCACATATGAATCTACAAGAACTAAAAAAACAAAACCCTGCGGAGCTTATTTTACAAGCTGAAAAACTTGGCATTGAGAATCCTAGCACACTCAGAAAACAAGAAATACTCTTTGCTATATTAAAAAAACTTGCAGAAAAAAATGAACAAATTACAGGCGCAGGAGTGCTAGAACTTTTACCAGACGGATTTGGTTTTTTAAGAGCGATGGAGTCAAATTATTTACCTGGTCCAGACGATATTTATGTAAGCCCAAGCCAAATCAGAAGATTTGGGCTAAGAACAGGTGATACGGTAGAAGGAGAAATAAGATCACCAAAAGATGCTGAAAGATATTTTGCATTGTTACAAGTAAATAAAATTAATTTTGAAGAGCCTGAAAAAGGAAGAAATAAGATTGCCTTTGACAACTTAACGCCGCTGTATCCAAATGAAAGAATAACGCTGGAGGTTGAATCAACAAAAATAGAAAAAAAACCCGATAACACAGCAAGACTAATCGACCTTGTCAGTCCAATAGGTAAAGGACAAAGAGCTTTAATAGTTTCACCGCCTAGAGCTGGTAAAACTATAATTTTACAAAATATTGCACAATCAATTACAACAAACCACCCTGAGTGTTATTTGATGGTATTGTTAATTGACGAAAGACCGGAAGAAGTAACAGACATGCAAAGATCCGTAAAAGGTGAGGTAGTTAGTTCAACATTTGATGAGCCAGCGTCCCGTCATGTCGCCGTAGCTGAAATGGTAATAGAAAAAGCCAAAAGATTAGTTGAACATAAAAAAGATGTCGTGATCTTATTGGACTCCATCACACGATTGGGCAGAGCCTATAACGCAGTCATCCCAAGTTCAGGAAAAGTGTTAACAGGAGGTGTAGATGCAAACGCGCTGCAAAGACCAAAAAGATTCTTTGGTGCGGCCAGAAACATAGAAGAAGGTGGATCATTAACAATTATATCAACAGCACTTGTTGATACCGGCTCCAGAATGGATGAAGTAATTTTTGAGGAATTCAAAGGAACTGGTAATTGTGAATTAATTCTAGATAGAAAAGTTGCAGATAAACGTATTTATCCAGCACTAGATATCACTAGATCTGGAACAAGAAGAGAAGAACTTCTTTTCCAAAAAGACGACCTTTCAAAAATGAATGTTCTTAGAAGAATTATAAGCCCAATGGGAACAATGGACGGAATAGAGTTTTTAATTTCAAAATTAAAAAACACAAAGAACAACGCAGATTTCTTTGATTCTATGAATAAAACAAGCTAATTTTTTTTAAAATTTTACACGTCTCTTCTGTGCTATTAATAAAATAGATATGAATATTTACGCACTTTCATCCGGTAGAGGACCCTCGGGCATAGCAATTATTAGACTGTCTGGAAGTGATGCTTTAGGAATTTCAGAAGTTATAACAAAAAAAAAAAAATTAAAATCTAAAGAAATAAATCTATGTAAATTTTATGATCCCTCTAATAGTGTTTTAATAGATGAGGGTTTATTGTTGGTATTTCTTTGTCCAAATAGTTTTACAGGCGATGATTTGGTTGAATTTCACATACATGGCAGTAACGCAGTAATTTCATATTTTTTGAAAGTACTATCCGAGCAAGACAACTGTAGGTTGGCAGAACCAGGAGAATTTACTAAAACTGCTTTTCAAAATAATAAAATTGATCTTGTAGAAGCAGAAAGTATTGGAGATTTAATACATTCAGAAACTGAAATGCAAAGGCAACAGGCTGTAAAACTGGTTCAAGGAAATGCATCAAATTATTATAACGATTTGAGAAATAAACTTGTCAAATCATTAGCTTATATAGAAGCTAAAATCGATTTTGCAGAAGATGATCTGCCAGAAAGTGTATTAAACGATGTTCAGAAATCAATAAAAGAAGTACACGCGGACATTAGAAGAATTCTAGAAGATCACAAAGTGGGAGAAAAGATTCGAGATGGATTTAGAGTTTCTATAGTTGGAGAGGTAAACGCTGGCAAGTCCTCACTACTTAATTTGCTGTCTAAAAGGGACGCAGCTATTGTTTCAGAGGAAAAAGGAACAACCAGAGATATTATAGAAGTATATTTAAATATTGATGGATATCCTGTCATATTAGCCGACACAGCAGGCATAAGGACTGCTCAAAATGAAATTGAAAAAAAAGGAATTTCGCTTGCAATTAGCAAGTCAAAAGAATCTGATCTCAGTTTAATAATGATTGATAATACTTCAAAAGGTATTGACTCTAAAGTTAAAGATTTAATCAACGAAGATTGTATTGTTGTTCTGAACAAATCTGATGTCGACAACAAACAAAATCATAAATTCAATAAAGTTCCGACAGTATTTATGTCAGTAAAAGATAATAAAAATGTTTTACAGCTAATTACATTAATAAAGAGTAAATTAAGTAGAAAGTTTATGACATCAAATTATGTGTTAGTAACAAGAGAAAGACACAGAATTAAATTAAACGAATGTTTAAAAGAAATAGATAATTTTCTAAAAAAAGACAAAAACAGACATATAGAAATGGCTGCAGAAGATCTTAGATTAGCCACCAGACATTTGGGTGGCATAGTTGGAAAAGTAGACGTCGAAGAAATTCTTGACTCAATTTTTAAAGATTTTTGCATAGGAAAATAATCTAAATAAGATCTTGTAAAATCATATTAGAGTAATACATTTAGATCATGAATAATATGATCTACGATGTAGTAGTTATTGGTGGTGGGCACGCTGGATGCGAAGCAGCAGCAGCATCAGCTAGAATCGGTGTTAATACAGCACTTTTTACACACAAAATATCAACAATTGGAGAAATGTCATGCAATCCAGCTATTGGTGGTCTGGGCAAGGGGCACCTTGTAAGAGAGATAGATGCGCTTGATGGAGTTATGGGTACGGTAACCGATAAGTCAGGAATTCAATTTAGATTGCTAAACAGAAGTAGAGGGCCAGCTGTAAGAGGACCCAGAACACAATCAGACAGAGCTCTTTATAAGGAACATATGCAAAAAATTTTACTAAATTACGAAAACCTATCTGTCGTAGCTGACCCAGTTGTTAAGTTTTTATTTGATGATGCCAAAGATAAATTAATAGGATTTATATGTGAGAGTGGCCAACAAGTTTTTTGTGAAGAATTAATTTTGACAACTGGAACATTTTTAAATGGACTAATTCATATTGGTCAAAAGCAAATTCCAGCTGGTAGATTCGATGAAAAACCCTCAACCGGTTTAAGTGAGCAACTCGAAAAATATAATATTAAACTTGGAAGACTTAAAACTGGTACACCACCTCGTTTGGATGGCACGACTATTAATTATGCAGAAATTGAAATGCAAGCCGCAGACTCTGACCCGTATTTTTTTTCTTCTTTGACAAATAAACTACACAATAAACAAATTTCATGTGGTATTACGCACACAAACAACGAAGTCCATAAAATAATAAGCGAAAACATACATCTTAGCGCAATGTACTCTGGCAACATTAAAGGTGCAGGTCCAAGATATTGTCCTTCTATAGAGGATAAGATCGTAAAATTTAAAGATAAAGAACAACATCAAATATTTCTCGAACCAGAAGGATTAAACGACAGTACTATTTACCCAAATGGAATTTCAACCTCGCTTCCAGAAGATGTTCAGATTAAAATGTTGAGTAAAATCAATGGTTTAGAAGAAGTCAAAATGATTAGAGCGGGTTATGCTATAGAGTATGACTTTGTCGATCCTCGTGAATTAGGCTCAACTTTAGAAACCAAAAAAATAAAATCTCTTTTTCTAGCCGGGCAAATTAATGGAACAACAGGTTATGAAGAAGCAGCAGCTCAAGGATTAATAGCTGGTATTAATGCTGCACTTAAAGTTAAAAAAGAAAAGGCATTTATTCTAGATAGGTCGGAATCTTACATAGGCGTTATGATAGATGACTTGATTACAAAAGGAGTATCCGAACCATACCGTATGTTTACTTCAAGAGCTGAGTACAGACTTTCTTTACGAGCAGATAATGCAGATCAAAGACTAACGCCCCTCGGCATTAAGATTAACTTAGTAAAAAAAATTAGAGAAGAGAGATTTTCAGAAAAGCAAAAAAAATTAACAGCAATCTATGATTCTCTTCAATCTAAATTAATATCACCTAATGAAGCTGCAAAGCATTCTGTTAAAATTGCAATGGATGGTGTAAAAAGAACCGGTTTAGAACTGCTGTCTCAAAAAGATGTTACATTAAGTAAAATTAGAGTTATATGGGACGATATACCCCAATTTGAGGAAAATATAGATGAACAAATAACGGTAGATGCTCATTACTCGCGTTATTTAAAAAGACAGACCCACGACATTGCTGCTTTTAAAAAAGATGAATCAATATTGATTCCAGACGATATTGATTATGAAAATTTTAGTGGTTTGTCTAATGAAATTAAATCTAAACTTACATTAATAAAGCCTAAGACGTTAGGTCAAGCATTGAGAATTGACGGGGTAACACCAGCTGCTGCAATTATACTTTTAGGCTTTATAAAGAAAAAAAAATATAAAGCATCTGCTTGATGACAGAAAAAGAAGTCAAAAATATACTACTAACAGACCTGCAATTCAGTCAAGATGCCATTTATAAGCTTGATAATTTTTGTCTAGAATTAATAGAATATAACAAAAAATTCAATTTAATCGGCAAATCGACAGAGAAAGATATCTGGAATAGACACATTCTTGATTCTGCACAACTAGTGAAATTTATTAATTTCCATGACAATTTAAGCTTGTCAGACCTAGGTACAGGAGCAGGTTTTCCCGGTATTGTACTTGCTATATTTAACAGAAATACTAAATTTCACGTGAAATTATACGAAAAATCCAGAGTAAAAATCAAATTTTTGAATTTTTTGTGCGATAAGCTCAATATCAAGGCTGAAATATACGAAAGCGATTATAGATCTCATAATATTACAAGTAATTATGTGGTTTCCAGAGCATTTAAGAAACTAAAAGAACATTTGCGTATTTCACGTGAAACAATAAAAGTTAGTCACAAACTTATCATTTTAAAGGGCAAAAGTGCTCAAGAAGAAATAAAACAACTTAACAACAATTATAATTACAGTTATAATTTGCAAAGAAGTATTACTAGTGCAGAATCAAAAATTGTAATAGTAGATATTAAAAAATAAAATGAAAAAAATAATATCTGTAATAAACCAAAAAGGAGGGGTTGGTAAAACTACAACAGTAATTAATCTATCAACGGCTCTTGCTCAACATGGCAAAAAAATATTAGTCATTGACTTAGACCCACAGGGAAATGCTACAACAGGTCTAGGCAGATCCAATAACGAACCAGACAAAAACATATATAAAGTCATAATAGGTCAATCTGCCCTAGAAACATCAATACAAAACAGTTGTGTTAAAAACCTTGATATCATTGGCTCAAACGTCAATTTATCAGGTTTAGAGGTCGAAACTGCCAATGATCCTAACAGAGCCTTCTTATTAAAAGAAATTTTAACAGAAAAAAACAAAAAACTACTGGATAAATACGAAAATATTTTTATTGATTGTCCGCCCTCCCTTAGCTTGCTTACAGTAATGTCATTAGTTGTTGCGCATGAACTACTCGTACCACTACAAACAGAGTTCTTTGCTTTAGAGGGCATCTCACAATTAGTAAAAACAATTGAGAGAATAAAAATCAATCTAAACCCTACACTAGAAATCAGGGGGATACTCTTAACAATGTTTGACAAAAGAAATAAACTATCTACACAAGTCGATGATGAAGCCAGGAAGTACTTTAAAGAAAAAGTTTATAAAACTGTAATACCAAGAAATGTCAGATTATCCGAAGCACCTTCTCATGGCGTTCCTTGCATCGTCTATGACAAAACATGTCTTGGGAGTCAGTCTTATCTAAGTCTGGCTAAAGAATTTATAGAACAAGGAAGTGACAAAGTTATCAAATGAGTGAAACAAAAAACAAGAAAGGTCTCGGCAGAGGATTAATGTCTCTTTTCGGAGATCAAACAGAAACTACACAAAATGATTTAGATGCCATTAAAAAATTAGATTTGAACACCAAGTATTTATCAGTATCTGTAGGCGAATTGAACAGAAACAGATTTCAGCCCAGAAGTTTCTTTGATGAAAAAAAAATAGCCGAATTATCACAATCAATTAAAAAAAATGGTTTAATTCAGCCTATAGCTGTCAGACACGATAAGAAAGGTGGATATGAAATAATTGCTGGAGAGAGAAGATGGATAGCTGCACAAAAGGCAGGACTTCACGATGTTCCAGTAGTAATATTAAATCTTAGTGACACTCAATCTTTAGAGTTGGCCATTGTTGAAAACATACAGAGGGAAGATCTTAATTCAATAGAAGAAGCAAAAGGATACGCGAAACTAATTGAAGATTTTAAGTATGATCATGAAAAGCTTTCCGAGTTTATGGGTAAAAGCAGAAGTCATATTAGTAACACTTTGAGATTATTGTCTTTACCAGAGGACGTAATCAAAATGGTCGAGGAAGCAGAGTTAACAGCTGGTCAAGTCCGACCTCTTATTGGAAGGCATAATGCTTTAGAAATTGCTAAATCTATAGTCAAGGATAAGCTGAGTGCAAGATCAATTGAAAATATAGTGAAGAATGAAAAAGAAAAAGAGAATAAAAAACTAGAATTACCAAAAAAAACAGATCCAAACATATTGTTAGCCCAAAGAAAACTCGAAGAGAGTTTGGGCTTAGCGGTCAAGATAGTTAACAAAAAAAATAATTCTGGGAAAATTACGATTGAATACAGTGATGCCGGCCAATTTGAAATGATATCTGGCTTACTTATTACGAAACGGAAGCTTCCTCCAAAAGATAAAGGATAAGATTTTTAATTACAACATCATTTTTAATGTGCGAGTTTTTTTTCATCAAATCCTCAGCTTCACTAATCTTGAAAACAGCTTTATATAGTTTTTCTAAATTCCACTTTTTAAGCTGTGTCAAATAAATTTCTTTATCCTTCCAAAAGATTGGTGGGCTTAAGTTCTCTATAGTTTTTTCGTGATTATTTAATATTATATTTTTTTTTTGAATCTCTATTAATTTAAATATTCTATAATTTAGACTGTTCAAATAAAAAAAACTACTTTCTCTTAAAAGTTCTATTTCAGTGAGTAGTTTGTTAATTTTATCTTTTCTTCCTACTAAAGCATTATCTCGTATTTCATCAAAATTGCTGTCACTTTTAATATTTAAAATCTCCAAAAGTTGCTTTTTAACAATTAATTTTTTGACAAAAAAATCTTTGATTTTTATTAGTTCATTTTTAATCGTTCTTCTGTTAGCGTTTGAATTTGTAAGTATAATATTGGTTAATTCTCCTGTGAGACCTTTGAATTCACTAAGTTCGTTACGTATATAATTAATCAGAGTTCTTTCATTATCTTCGTAACAAGGAATTGCTGCTAAGTTTTTTTCTTTGTCGAATAAGTTTCTTAGTTTTGATTTTTTATCGAGATTTTCTGCAAATATGTATAATTCAGTATTCGTATTTTTATTTATGGTTTCATAAACTTCATTGAAAATTTTATCAGTAGCCAATTGTATAAAAATTATTTTTTTTGAATTAAAGAGAGATTCGTTAAAAATATTTTCATATAAAACATTCTCATTTTTTGTTATTTCACTTTCGAAAAAATTTATTATTTCAGCATCTTTGTTAAGATTTTTTAATTGTGTCTTAATATCATCTTTAAATCCATCATTTACACCGTACAACAAAGTTGCTCGATATTCCTTTAGTGTGTTAAGATTTTTTTCAACAATATAGCTTTTAAGTATCACTTAATCTTGTGAAGATTGTAAGATGAAATTTATTATATCATCAGACAATTTTTTAACAATATTTTCGGCTATATTTGCTTCGTTATGTATTGTGTCTGAATGAATTTTAGCAACGTCGTAATCATCGTTTCTAGAAAACCTTTTACTAATTATCTCTTGAGTATCAATATTTTCCATGGTTAAATTCAACGCAACATTTATGTTGTACCTTGTTATTTTACCCGTTTTACTTTTTATTTTACCTTTTCTCTCTCTTGTTAACTCTATTTTGAGTTTATATTTTTTTTCTGCTTCCTTTTTCGAGATCAGGAAAATGTTGTTTTTTAACATGTAGGACATGCGTTTTTCACCAATTACAGATATGTCCTGTATAAAAATTTTATTCTCATCTGTGTTAATCTTTTTAAAACCACAAGACATTAATAAAATTGACAGGACAAAAGTTAATATAATTTTAAACATAAATTTATTTAATTAAATAATTAATTATTCTATTTTTAACAAATATAATTTTTATAATTTTTTTATTTTCTAAATTTGTAGAAATCTTTTTATATTTTCTACTCTCATCTATAACATTTTTTTCATCTAAATCTTTTTTTACCTCAATAATCTCTCGTGTTTTACCATTTATTTGCACGGCAATTTTAATTATTTCATTTATGTTCAACTCGTTCCTAACTTCTGGCCATTTATTTATCTCTTTTTGACCAAGCAGATCTAGACATTCATAGGCAAGATGTGGAGTAAATGGAATAAGAATTTTCATCAAGTTTGAAAAGTTATTTTTTAAACATTGATTACTTACTTCTTTATCAATGTGATCTGAAAATAAATTATAAATACTGTAAACATTAGCTATAACGACATTTAATTGAAAATTATTTATTAGGGCGGTGATCTTTAAGATATAATTATTGAAATTAATTTCAAAATCCATATCTTTTGCTGGCTTTTTCTCTTTACGAATAATAATTAAATGATTTAAATTATAAATTTTTTGTAGAAATTTATATGCAGCTTGGACGCCCTGGTTAGACCATTGAACATCTTTTTCGGGTGGGCTATCTGATAGAATAAACCATCTAACAGCATCTGCACCGTAAGCTTGAATCATATTTTCTGGATCAATAACATTTTTTTTTGATTTAGACATAGACTCAGAGGGCCCAACAGTTATTTTAGTTTTATCTAAAATTTTAATATAATTATTTTCTTTATTTTTCTCTATTTCTAAAGGATTTAACCATTTACCCAGACTATCTTTGTAGGTTTCATGGCAAACCATTCCTTGAGTAAATAGTCCTTTAAAAGGTTCTTTATTTTTTATTTCTGAGTTATTTTTCTTAACAGCGCGCATAAAAAATCTTGAATAAAGCAGGTGTAGTATGGCGTGTTCAACTCCCCCAATATATTGATCAACAGGCATCCAATAATTTAAATCACTCACACTAAAAGGCTCAGACTTATTTTGAGGAGAACAAAACCTCATAAAATACCAAGAAGAATCTACAAATGTATCGAGCGTATCAGTCTCTCTAATGGCGGGTTCGCCAGTTTTTTTGTGTTTTGTTTTTTTCCAAGTCGGGTGATTTTCTAGAGGATTACCATTTTTTTGTAAATCTACATCATCTGGCAATTTAATTGGTAATTCACTTTTGTCTACTGGAACAGCCTCTCCATCCTTTAAATAAATCATTGGTATAGGGCAACCCCAGTATCTTTGTCTTGAAACGCCCCAATCTTTTAACCTAAAAGATATTTTTTTTTTTCCAATTTTTTTTTCTTCTATTAGTTCAATTATTTTTATTTTTGCAAAAACTGTTGTTAAGCCGTTCAAAAAATCAGAGTTTACCAAATTTCCTTCAGCTGTATAAGCTTCATCTAATTTTTCAAGATTTTCTTTTTGATCACCATCGTTCTCTACAACATTGATGATATCTAAATTATATTTCTTAGCAAAATCAAAATCACGTTGATCGTGTGCGGGACAACCAAAAACAGCCCCGGTTCCATAATCCATTAAAATAAAATTTGCCACATAAACAGGCAATTTTTTATCTTTAATAAAAGGGTGTGCTACAAATAAATTAGTATGAAAGCCCTTTTTTTCAGCATTAGCTAATGCTTCCTCAGTTGTTCCAGTTTTTAAACACATTTCTTTAAATTTTAAAAAATCTTTATTTTTTTCTAATCCTTTATTAGCTGGGTGATCTATTGAAATCGCTAGAAAGCTGGCACCAAAAATTGTATCCGGTCTCGTGGTAAAAATTGTTATTTTTTGGTCGCTATCAATTATTTCAAAATCTATTTCACAGCCCATGGATTTACCAATCCAATTTTTTTGCATTAATTTAACTTTCTCGGGCCAATTTTCCATTAACTTAAGATCTTCTAAAAGTTCATCAGCAAATTTTGTTATATTAAAAACCCATTGTGACAATTTTTTTCTTTCTACAACCGCACCAGACCGCCAACCCTTACCATCTATTACTTGCTCGTTAGCTAAAACAGTTTGTTCTACAGGATCCCAATTAACATAATTTTCTTTTCTAGAGACCAAACCTTTGTTGTAAAAATCAATAAATAATTCTTGCTGATGTTTATAGTAACCTTCATCACATGTTGAAATTTCAAGATCCCAATCAATAGACAAACCTAACATTTTAAGTTGTCTTTTCATTTCAGATATATTTTTTTTTGTCCATTCCTTAGGGTGAAGATTATTTTCCCTAGCCGCGTTTTCTGCTGGTAAACCAAAAGAATCCCACCCCATGGGGTGCAGTACATTAAAGCCATTAAGATACTTAAACCGAGCTATAACGTCTCCAATCGTATAGTTTCTTACGTGGCCCATATGGATTTTTCCCGATGGATAAGGAAACATTTCTAAACAATAAAATTTTGGATTTTTTTTATTTCTATAAATTTTATTTTTTTCAAAAAAAATCTGCCATTTTTTTTCAATTAACTTAAAACTATATCTTTCCATAAATCGAGATAAATTTATTTAGTTTTTGATTCTAGTTCTAATACTGCAGCTTTTTTAATAATTGTAGTTAAGAGTTCTTTTTGTATGTCAGAATTTAAAATTTTAATAGAACAGTTTATACCAGCAGAACAACTTCTTTCATGAACTATTATTTTTAAACTATTGGTCATAATTTCATTTGATAAAAACCTTAAAGTAATTTTTAATGAATTTTTAGAGTTTGCCTCGTCATTATACCAATCTGTAATAATTACTCCCCCGGAATAGTCAACAACAGACAAAGGTAAGAAATCTAATATTTCTAAAGAAGCCCTCCACATAGGATTAGAAGTACTAAATTCATAATTTGTACCCTTTCTCTTAAGAAAATTACCAACTGAAGCCCCTCTTCCTTCTGATACATTCTTTCTAGCTCTTTCCATCGCGTTAGTTGGCACGTCTTTTGTGCTAGCCGGTTTAAATTTTCCACAAGACGAAACTAAAATTAATAATGTTAAGAAGATTGATATAAATAATTTATTTTTAATTAGCATTTTTAGTTAAGTTTATTGTTATTATTGGGTTAAAATTTATAATACAATTATTGGGTATTATTATCTCTTTTTTTTTGTTTTTAATTGAAAATTTGTTTAAAAAACTAAAAATATGAGCTCTTCAGTGTTGCATAAAAGCAACATTATTAAATAATATACAATAAAAGCAACAATACTTGACACTCAAAGGTGCTAAACGGGTAAAAAAACTCAGTTAATAATTATAATTAATAACAAAAAGGAACGAAATGAAAAACACAATGAAAATAATAATCGCATTATTTACATCTGTTTCATTAATTGGTTCAGCTTCTGCCGGAGAACTAACAGTAACTGGTACAGCTAAAGCAACATACGTAATGCAAAGTGGGCAAGTAAAC
>Ga0308010_1000722_pt1 | contig 19981 bp, 13 predicted proteins | sample Neamet129_FD_202368 | JGI IMG/M metagenome (GOLD analysis project Ga0308010, IMG submission 202368) | Marine microbial communities from water near the shore, Antarctic Ocean - #129 | ecosystem: Environmental > Aquatic > Marine > Unclassified | place: Southern Ocean | collected 2014-07-24 | reverse complement strand
AATAATACCCACGCATCAGGGTCAATAATAAACTTAGAACTTATTGGAATTACTATTCTTTTAGGACTATTATTCAAATCAAGAGTCTTTTTCCTCGGTCCATCAATAGCATCATAAACAATCATTATTGGCATTATAAAGCCTTTGTTACTCCACCATATGTCTATAAACTTTTTTTTCTTAATAATTTTCATTTTTATATTTAATTCTGGAAGGTCAGCTGAATATAAATATTGATTAAAAAACCACTTTAAGCTTTTTCCTGTGTTTTCTTCAATTAACGAAATAAACTCGTTAGTACTTGTCTGATTATGGGATAACTCCTTTGGCATATGCAAAAATTCTTTCAAGCTCTCTTTCAAAATGTTTTCCCCTATAAGGTATCGAAGGGTATGTAATAAATGTGCTCCTTTATAATAAACATCGTTATCTTCAAAAAAACTCATAGGTGCTCCCCGATTAGGAACAACTGGTCTGCGATTTTTAATATTCTTTTTATACTTTTTATCTATAAACATTTTTGCTGTTTCTAAATTAAATTTTTCCTCAACAAACAAAGCCTCAGCATAAGTATTAAAACCCTCGTGAATCCAAAAATCAGACCAATCGGCTACGCTTAAAAAATTACCCCACCATTCATGTCCTAGTTCATGAAATAATAAAAAATCATAACCCAGCTCAGTATTTTTATAATTGTTCCCATATGCTATAACCGTTTGATGCTCCATTCCCCAATATGGAGCTTGGACTACACCAAATTTTTCTTTGATCCAAGGGTATTGACCAAAGTTTCTTGCGTAAAAGTTCAAATATTCTTCTGCTTTATTTAATAATTCTTTAGCCTTTTCTTTTTTTTCAGGCAAGACATAATATATCATTTTCAAAGGTTTTTCAAGCACATAACCGGTTTTCTCAATCACTTCAAAATAACCAGCTGTGAAGTTTATATTATAAGGACTAATAGGGTAGTCTGTTTTCCAATGCCATGTCTCCCACTGTCCAGGTTTAGATTCTATTGATTGTAGAAGTCCATTCGAAACAACTTTTAAGGGTTTTGGAACTGTAATTTTAATTTCCGCACCATTAGCTTTATCACTTGGATGTTCTTTACATGGATACCAAATATGCGCACCACTCGATTGACAAGAAACGCCAATCCAATGATTTTCATCAACATTTTTATCCCAGATAAAACCACCATCCCACGGTGGTTTTATTGATATGGGAGGTTTACCAACATACTTCACCTCCAAATGGTGCTCTTTGAATAAATCAATCCCGGGATTACTTATTAAAATTTTATTGTTTTCATGTTTAAATGCCAGGCTCATCCCATCAATAGAGGTTCCAGAAACAGTATACCTATTAATTAGATCTAGTTCAATATTTTCAATATTTCTAAATATATTAAAGGAGATAATAACTGTTCCAGAAATATTTTTTTTATAGGGGTCAACGATCAGGTCAATATTGTAGAAGGTAACATCCATTGATTGCTGATTGCTGGAAATCACTCCTCCACTAGAGAAATCAAAAGTGTAAGAACAACTTAAAAAAAATAGAAATAAAGGATTATAGCATCTATTCATTAAAAAGGTTTTACTTTATATTGATATTGGTATATTCCTTTTTGCGGGTCAACGGTTATTAGTTTTTCAAATTTAAGCTCTAACTCATTGATACTTTTTTCAAAGAGCTTGATTCCTCTACCAAAAACATAAGGGTGTGGGGTGATATATAAGTGTGTAATAAAAGGAGCAAATCTAGAGTAGGTAATACCTCCTCCAATAATAAAACAACGAGGTTTTAAAATTTTATTTAATATCTTTTTTGGATTGTCTTCCCTGTGAACAATAAGAGTTTCTCGTCCCTCTAGTTCATTAAATAGTGTTTTATGAGTATTTGATCCCATAATAACGGGATGTCCCATTGTTTGTTTTTTAAACAAGGGAAGGTCTTTTGACCACGATGTTATTTCTAGGTTGTGCCTAGCTATAAAGCCATCTATCGTTACAGCTGCAATAAGAATTACTTCTTTAGGCATTTCCTATTTATTTATATACCCTATCTTTTTTCCAATTTTTTAAGTTAGTGAAAGAGCTTTTTAAATTAGATTTATTTTTATGGTTTTCCGCAAAAGCTAAAACATTTATCATCTTTCTCTTTTTTGAATTAATCGTTAATTCTAGTAAGTCATAAATATAATCTTTATCTAATGATTTTAAGGCATTTATCGTTTCTTGGTCCCTTTTATAATTAATATTATACTCAAAAATAGTGGCTTTAAGCTTGGCGGCTTTTTCAGCAATGCTCATAGGTTTTCTTTCAAGCTGTTCAACCGCTGATTCAACTAATTGGTTAAACACTTCTTGCTCCATTTCCTTTATTAGGTCTCCAGATTTGGCTATAAAAGTATCAGCTCTTTTATTTAACTCATCTGCTTCATATTCGCCCGATTGAATTAAAAAATTTAAGAAATACGTATCTTCTATGCGCCCCGCATAAGACCAAACAATATAACCTAATTGTTGGTTTGTCCTCATTTCAGTATAAAAAGGTTGCTGAAGTGCCTTATCAAGTATGATTGATGCGGCTCTCATTTTTGGAGAATCTTTTCCAATTATATATTGGCGATAAAAACATGAGTTATTTACCATAAGTTTTTTTACATATTGAATATCTTCTGGGGACCCTACCTGAAGATACTCAGAATTAAAAGCCTTTTTACTGCCTAGGCTAGTTGTTTTTGTTTTTTTATTAAACATTTCTAAGGATTTTTTTGCCTGACCTTCATCGAAATCACCATAAACTAACGCCTCAACAAATGTTTTTTCATAAAGAGATCCACTAAAGGATTTAATCTCGTTTAAAGTCACTTTCTCAGCTAAAGGCAAGCTCTCTTTCCATGTATATTTTATGTTATTTAAAATATCTGGGGCCATTTCTCGAGTTTGCTGATGCGCATCTGATAATGAAAAGTTTTTATAATTTCGAATTATTTTATCTTTTATAGCTAGAAATTGATCATTGGTTATTGTGAAATTAACTAGATGGTCTAAAACCGTTTCAAGTAGGACAATTGAGGACTCTGTATATCCACTTACATCAACATATATTCCCTCATAACCCTCTCTTATCGCATAATTAAGACCAGCCTGTTTAGCTGGATAGCTTATCTCATTTAAGGACTCATTAACGCAGGCTACATATATTCGCGAAAAGACCTTATGTTTTAAGCTCATCTTTTCTTTCGGAAGTAAAATTTTAAAACTAATAACTCCCTTAGGTCTTAAAAATTCATTGTCTTGTCCAAAATATAAACTTGCACCATTATCCGTAGATATTAATTCTGGATACGCGTTTTCTTTTATTTTTCGATTTGGGACTGAAGCAGCTTGAGGTATGAAAGGGTTAGGTTCCGGAATTAAAAATTCATCTCTCTGGGTAATTTTTTCTATTTTTTTATAAAACTTGTCATCTTCAGAATAGGAATACTTTATTTTAAAGAAATGTTCTTCTTTATCTGTTTTAACTCCTTTTGCAACCAAAAGGACTAACATTTTATCAATTGATATATCTTCAAGTAATTTTTCGAAGCTTTCGGGAGAACTGTTTGAATAAAGGTAATTGACCCTACCCGCGTCTTCTAGTGGATACATCATTGCTTCGTTTGCTAATTGAGTAGCCCTCCACATTCCTTCTCCTTTACTAGAGTATATTTCATCAAGGGCCGACATTGTTTTTAATTCATTAAAAACATGTTTTTGGAACCCCTCTTTCTTGATTAACCCAATATAGTCGGTGGTTGCCTTAATAACGTCTTTATATTCTTTTTGTCCTTTTTCAGTAAGTCCAATTTTTATATTGGCGTAACCAAATTCTTTAGTTTCTGCTCTTGCTCCTGCCGATAAAGTTAAAGCCCACCCTTTGTCTTTTAAATATGATAAAAGGCTTCCCTTCCCTTCATGTCCTAAAATAAAGCCAAATTGTCTTCCCGGTTTATTTTTATACAATTCTCTTGTACTGGGAATAGAAAAAGAAATATTTAAATCTCTTATGTCTTTTATTGGCTCTACTTGGACAAAACGAAGAGTTTTTTTATCGTTAATAACGATTGGGTCATGGTTATTTCTTTTTAAATTATTATTTTTAATATTATTAAAATAACCCCTCACGTATTTCTCCATTTCTTCTAGACTGTGAGTACTCAATAAAGAAAGACCCATTCTATTTGCACTGTAATGCTTTTTATAAAAAGCAATTAGCTCTTCTCTTTTTATATCGCCTAATGTTTCAAGGTTACCAATATTAAACTTTCTTTCAGAATGCCCTTCTTTAGCAAATTGACTCGCAATTCTAAATTCCCTCCAACCATCATTTAATATGTTTTTTTGATATTCTGAATTAACGGCATTTACTTCTCTTGATGTATATTCTTCTGTAAATAATGGACTTATAAAAAATTGAGAAAACCTATCCAAAGACCCTTCAAATCCATCAGGAAGAACCTGAAATTGATAATTTGTATGGTCGCTTGCGGTATATGCATTTGCATATCCGCCATAATTTTTTAAATATGTGCTATATTCATCAACATCTGGATATTTTTTTGTACCTAAAAAAAGCATATGCTCTAAAAAATGAGCAAGTCCTTGTCTATCTTGCGGGTCTTCTAAAGATCCCACCTCGACAGACATAGATGCTGCAGAAACATTAAGCTTTGGGTCTGATAACAAATAAACTTTTATACCATTTTCTAATATAAAAGTCTTTACTTCCGATTTATCTAAAGGATGCTTCATTAACTGATCTGGACTAGTACATCCAATAAAAATACCGACAATTAATAAAAATGTTTTTTTCATTATATTTTTTCTCCATAAAAATATTTTAGACTTCTAAGGCTTTTTCAACTATATAGATAAGATATTTCCGATGAGCTTTTGTCGGCTCATCTACACCACTAAATCTAGATGCATACTTTTTTACTTTATTCAAGTTTTCAAATGCTACTGAAACAGATAAATGATCATACTTAATTTTACCTTTATTATGCACAATCTGAATTAGTCGCTTTGTATACTCAACTTGTAGATTTCTTCTCATCGAATTGACATTTGAACCGGCATCAGAAGAAAAACAGGCTGTTGTGACATCGTTTATAAGCTCACTCAAATTATATTTATTGCCATACATTTCTAAATTAGAAACTCTTTTCAATACTTTTATATTTAATAAGTGATTAAAAATCTTTTTCTGAGTATTTAAATACATATCTAAAATATTTGGATCTTTTGTTCCACTAAAGCCCCTTCTTTCCCATTGTAAATAACTGAAAATTCCATCTGGTATATTATATGCCTCTGGAGAGAATATATATTTACTTAATAATGTCATTGCCCACTTTTGCTGATCCCTTGGTACCGCTATAAAAGGTTTTTCTTTACCCTCTTGTCCTATCATAGACCGATCTATATGAACACCTCCTATCTGTCTTGATATTATAGTTGCTGACTGAGAATATTCACGATTTAAAATTAAAAAAGCATCTTTAAATGAATGATAAGAACTTCCTTTAACTTCATATCTTGTTCTTAGTTTTGGATATAACGATCGAACAACATCCATTCTTTGCTGTGCATAAGCGACCGGATCATCGCTCATATCATAAATCATAATACGCGGGTCGATTCCCCTACCGGGATAACCCATATTGTCCGAATCGTTTCCAAATAATAACTCTGGCTTTGTTGAATTAATTAAAAGACTATTTACCCTTTCTTTTTCATCCTCCGGGTTTTCTAAAGAAGGTGTATATCCAAATTCAATAGCCCATAAATCATATGGCCCAGGAACAGTTGTGTAAAATTGACCATGTGCATTTGGCCCGGTACCCACATTCACAGAAGGATACTCCATAACAGAAGAAGTTAGTCCAATTGGTTCGGTAATATGCCTATCATGAATATTGTTAAAACTATGTAAATAACTAGAAGCAAAATTATGATTTAGGCCATGCGTATGGCCAACTTCATGCAATGCTAGCCTTACAAGGCTTTCATATAGTATCCGATGTTGTTCTAACTCCGAATAATTTCCTAAAGATCCTATTGCAAGTTTTCCAAAAAAATTTCCTTGTTGTATAAAGTGACCTACATTACAATTATTATATTGTATATTTTGGCTCTTCTCATTATACGTTTCAAACAACCTCTCGTAATTAATCCTATTCGTAAAGTAGACATACTCAAGCATTATATCTGCTCCTAGAATTTGACCAGTTCTTGGATTAACAAAGCTTGGTCCATACCCACCAAACGGTGGATTAGGAGAAGAAGTCCACCTTAAGACATTATAACGAATATCTCCGGCATCCCAATCTGCATTATCTGGTTGAACTTTAACTTCAACAGCATTTATTAATCCGCTCTTTTCAAAGGCCTTATTCCAAGCGAGAACGCCCTCTTTAATTGCATCTCTAAATTCAAGTGGTGTAGTATTTTCAATCCACCAAACTATTGGCTCTTTAACTTCAGACCTTTCTTGCTCTGGATTCTTTTTTTGTAAATGCCACCTATGAATTAAGTCTCTATATGGCGTTGGATCATCGGGTGAGGTCATATCTGTAACTTGTGTAGTAAAAAACCCCACTCTTGGGTCATCATATCGAGGTTTATAATTATTTTCAGGCATTTTAATAAAACTATGCTGAATACTTACATTAACAGATCTAGGATCTGTTAATCCTTTGTCTGACCCCCAATTAGTTGGTACTGGGTTTGTGTATACATATTGAACAATCAAATCTGTGTTTTCAGGATAATTTTTTATGTTTTGATATTTAGTTCTTTCTTTTGCTAATCTTCCAATTTTAAAAGGATTCTTATTTAAACCCCCAGGGATAAACCCTCTTGTTATTTGATGTATTGATTCAGTTAGAAAAATATTGTCTACGCCTATTAGAACATCTCCCTCTTTTTCAGAAATAATATTTGAGGAAGCTAAAATTGCGGTGCTTATGTTAGAGCTTGAAGACCGAGAAAGTGGGCTCTCAGGATCAAAATAGAATGCATTGTTTTGAATTTCAAATTCTATTCTATTGAAATAGCGCTTTAAGGTAAAAACTTTTGACCCCCTGTATCCTCCTTTCATTACACCAGCATTTAATTGACCATTTAATCCATGAACAAAGTGAATATACTCCTTCTCTAGCTGATCTTTTTTGATAAGCATAAACAGTTTTCCATCTTTTTCATCTTGAAAAAGATGGAAAAGACCTGGGATTTCTTTTTTATTTTTAAGTGACTCCTCCATTGATTTAAGAGTAGTCGTTTCCGGTGTTTTTGACTGCTCTGTATTATCTGCTGATAGAGGTGAAACCGCCTCTTCTTGTCCATAGCTAAAATTCAAGATAGTAATTAAGAGAATTAAAATTCTCAACATCTTTTTCTCCTTATTTTGAAGGTATATATAAATCTGTAATTGTACCCAGGTAAACTTCCGCTGCCGATGCAAAAGTTTCACCCAAAGTTGGATGGGGGTGAATAGTCAAACTAATATCGTCTGCATCCGAACCCATTTCAACTGCCAAAGCTGCCTCAGAAATCAAATCACCTGCAGATGGCCCCACAATTCCCGCTCCTAAAACTTGTTTTGTTTCTGGATCAAACAGTATTTTTGTCTTTCCTTGAGAGGCGTTTAATATTAAAGCTTTTCCACTTGCAGCCCAAGGAAACTCCCCTTTTTCATAGGGTATATTCTCTTCTTTTGCCTGCAATTCAGTTAAGCCAGTCCAAGCAACTTCTGGATCTGTATATACAACGCTCGGTATGGCTCTTGGATCCATCACAGCAGGGTGACCCGATGCTACTTCTGCTGCAACTTTCCCTTCATGGGTCGCCTTATGCGCCAACATTGGGTTTCCCACAATATCACCTATAGCAAAAATATTTTTTTGTGATGTTCTTTGATATTCATCTACTACAATATAACCTTTCTTGTTCACAAGTATGTCCGTAGAGCTAATATTTAATATATCTGTATTCGGCTTCCGCCCCACCGAAACCAGAACCTTATTATAAATTTCAGTTTTAGTTCCTTTACTATTTTCTATTTCTACCGTTAAGGTATCATCTTTATTTGCTTTTACAGAAATAACTTTTGATGATAACATAATAGCATAAAATTGTTTTTTCAATTTTCTTTGTAATGGTTTAACTAAATCCTGATCAGCACCAGGTATCAAATTAGGAAGAAACTCTACAACCGAAACATCCGATCCAAGCGAGGCATAAACCTGACCTAACTCTAATCCTATAACGCCACCCCCAATCACTAGTAGTTTTTTAGGAATATCAACAAGGTCTAGAGCTGTCTTAGAGGTAAGAACTGAAGAATGGTTTTTAGGTAGTCCCGGTATAAAAGCAGACGTTGAACCAGCCGCTATTATACACTTATTAAAAGATATTTCAAGGTTCTCACTGTCAGTCTCGACTAAAAGTTTTTTATTAGATATAAATGAAGCAGAGCCCTGTAACGTTTCAACCTTTCGTACTTTTGCTAATTGACGAATTCCGTTATTTAGCTGAGAGACAATTTTATTTTTATGCTCTCTAATCGTTTCTAGGTTTATTTCTGGTTCTGAAAAAGTAACACCAATTGTTGAAAGGTGTTTTGTTTCATTTATTATTTTAGAGATATGAAGTAACGCTTTTGATGGAATACAGCCCCTGTTTAAACAGACACCCCCAAGTTCATTGTCTTTATCAATTAATAATACTTTATTTCCAAGATCAGCCGCTCTAAAAGCAGCTGCATACCCACCAGGACCAGAACCAATGACTACAATTTCTACATGTTTTTTCTGAGACATTTATATTCTCTATTTTAAAAAATTATTTTCATCTAATAAAACTTGGCAAACTCGACTGGTAAAGGATGCTGCGGCAGCACCATCAATTACTCTATGGTCATAGGACAATGAAAAAGGCATTAAATATTTTGGTTCAAACTCTTTTTTCTTTTTATTGAAAACCTGGCTCCACTCACTTTTGGAAACCCCCAAAATGGCAACTTCAGGAGGATTTACTATCGGAGAAAAAGCAGTTCCTCCAATCCCACCAAGGCTTGAAATTGTAAAAGTGCTACCCTTTAAGTCCTCTGGTTTTAATTTTTTATTACGAGCCCGAGAGCTAAGGTCCATCAACTCTTTTGATAATTCAAATATACTTTTTTGGTCAACATCTTTTACACACGGAACGGTTAATCCATTTGGCGTATCAACAGCGACACCAATATTGTAATAGTTTTTTATAATTAAATTTTTATTAGTGTGATCTAATGAGCTATTAAACTTTGGCATTTCTTTTAAAACTAACGAAACGGCCTTCATTACAAATGGTAAAAAAGTAACTTTAATTCCTTTTTCAACACCTTTTATTTTCAATTTTTTTCTTAACAAATCAATATCTGTTATATCTGCCTTATCATATTGAGTAACATGTGGTATTTCTTGCCAAGCTTGCTGAAGCCTCTCTCCTGTTATTTTGTTTATTTTTGAAAGCTTTAATGTTTCAACCTTACCCCATTTCGAAAAATCTATTTCTTTTTTTAGAACAGGAGCTTCTCCAGAAGACATTGACATTTGTCTTTTAATATAAGAGTGCAAATCATCCCTAGTTATTCGATTTTTAGGACCAGTTCCTTTAATCATTTTTAAACTAATACCCAACTCTCTCGATAGTTTTCGTACACCAGGAGAAGCAAATAAATGATTTTCTTTTAAATTTCCGCTAAAAAGCTCTTCTGATGCTTGCACCTTTGCTTTTTCTAAATTTGTAGGTGCAACTAGATCTGCCGAGGATGGTGGTGACAATGGCTCTACTGGAACAATTGGTGGAACTAACACTGCATCATCAGACTCAATTTTAACCTTAATTAAAAGCTGCCCAGTTTTTACTTCGTCTCCAGGACTAACCAATATTTCAGAAACTACCCCACTTATTTCAGCTGGAATTTCCATTGATGCTTTATCGGATTCTAAAACCAAAATTATGGCGTCTTTATCAATTTTGCTTCCAACAGAAACTGAAACCTCACTTACTTCAGCCCCTTCGATACCTTCGCCTAAATCGGGTAATAATATTTCTTTAATCACATCTATTCCTAAACTGTTGTTGGGTTGGGTTTTTCTGGGTCCAGATTATACTTCTTCATTACCTTTTCAGCAATTTCAATACTTAGTTTGTTGTTAATATTTAATGACCTGACAGCGGCTAAAACAATATAGTACCTATCAACTTCAAAAAAGTTTCTTAACGTTTCTCTTGATTCGCTGCGTCCAAACCCGTCTGTGCCCAGTGTAAGATATGTATTTGAAATATATGGTCTAATTTGATCCGAAACCATTTTCATATAATCAGTAACGGCTACTATTGGATATTTTTCCTTCCCTAAAGATTTTTGTATATAGTTTTTCTTCGGTGTGGCGTTTGGATGATTCAAATTCCACCTCTCAACCTGCTCTGCTTCTTTCCTTAATTCACTAAAACTCGTAACACTCCAAACGTTTGACCCTATACTCCAATCCGCTTTTAAAAGCCTCGCTGCTTCAAGCGCCTCACCTAAAAGAGGCCCGCTTCCGAACAGTTGAACTTTTGGGGTACCAAAAGTAGCTGTTTTATAAAGACCTTTTTTAATACCTTCTTCTGTTTTTTTTGGAAGTTGGGGGTGACCGTAGTTCTGATTTTCTAAAGTAAGGTAGTATAAAACATCCCTATCCTCTTCAAGCATCTCCTCCATTCCCCTTTGAATTATTATAGCAATTTCATAAGAGTATGCTAAGTCATATGCTTTAATATTCGGTGTCGCGGCTGCTGCAAGATGACTGTGTCCATCTTGATGCTGAAGCCCTTCACCATTTAAGGTTGTTCTTCCCGCTGTTCCCCCAAGAAGAAACCCACGTACCCTCATATCTCCGGCAGCCCATATAAAATCCCAAACACGTTGAAATCCAAACATAGAATAATAAATGTAGAAAGGAACCATGTGTATACTATGGGTGCTATAACTCATACCTGCAGCAATAAAAGAAGAAACTGCTCCAGCCTCATTGATACCCTCTTCTAAAATTTGACCATTTTTTTCTTCTTTATAATAAAGAAATTGATCTGAATCAACGGGATCATAAAGCTGCCCGGAGTGGGCATAAATACCAAGTTGTCTAAAGAGGGGGTCCATTCCAAATGTTCGTGCTTCGTCTGGAATTATCGGAACTATGTTTTTTCCTATATTTTTATCTTTTGTCAATATGGTTAATAAACGAACAAACGCCATTGTTGTCGAGATCTCTCTTTCTCCAGTTCCCTCTAACATCTCTTTAAAAATACTAAGGTCGGGTGCTTTTAAAAGGGGCGCTCTTTTCACCCTTACAGGTAAAGAACCTCCAAGGTCAGACCTTTTCTTAATTAAATATTTATACTCTTCTGAGTTTTCTTCGAATTTAAAAAATGAGGCGCTAACAGCTTCTTTATCTGACAGAGAAAGGTCAAACCTATCTCTAAAATAAAGTAGTTCATTTTCTTTTAATTTTTTTTGGTTGTGGGTTATGTTTTTCCCCTCTCCAGCTTCACCTAAACCATAGCCCTTTATTGTTCTCGCCAGAATTACCGTTGGAGATCCTTTGTGATTTATTGCTTCATTATATGCAGCATAGATTTTCTGAGAATCATGACCACCTAACTTCATGCTACCCAGGTCTTCATCAGAAAGATGTTCAACTAATTTTAGTAATTCCGGGTCTTTTCCAAAAAAGTTTTCTCTAAAATAGGCACCGCCCTCGACTACATATTTTAGCATTTCACCATCAACAACTTCTTCTGTTCTTTTTAAAAAAAGCCCTTTAATGTCGCTGTTAATTATATCATCCCACTCTGTTCCCCAAATAACTTTAATTACATTCCATCCGGCACCCCTAAAAGCACCCTCTAGCTCTTGAATAACCTTTGCGTTTCCCCGAACGGGACCGTCAAGTCTTTGTAGGTTACAGTTAACAACAAAAACCAAATTATCTAGGTTTTCTCTTGATGCAAGAGTTAGCGCTCCGGTAGACTCAGGCTCATCCATTTCACCATCTCCCAGATAAGCAAAAACCTTTCGCCCTGTCTCTTCCATAAAACCCCTGTCTATCATATATCGCATAAAACGCGCTTGATAGATTGCCATTATTGGACCTAATCCCATAGAAACCGTAGCAAACTGCCAATATTCAGGCATAAGGTAAGGATGGGGGTAGGACGATAACCCGCCTCCTACTTGTAATTCTTTTCTAAAATTTTCTAACTTTTTTTCTGATAAAACCCCTTCTAAGAAGGATCTGGAATACATCCCTGGAGATGCATGGCCTTGAAAAAAAATCAAATCTTGTCCTTGTTTATTTTCAGGTCCTTTAAAAATATGATTAAAGGCAACCTCATATAGCGTTGCCGCTGATGCAAAAGTTGAAATGTGACCGCCGATTCCGGGGGTTTTTTTGTTCGCCCTTGTTACCATTGCCATAGCATTCCAGCGAATAACTGATTCTATTTTTTGCTCAATTGACTGTTCACCTGGGTATTTGGGCTGTTGATCCGGTAAAATCGTATTCAAATAAGGTGTATTCGTATTAAATGGAAGTCTGGCTCCCTTAGCTTGGGCATAATCAATAAGGGTTTCTAGCAAAAACCGCGTTCTTTCATAGCCGTGCTCTTCTAAAGCATCTTCTATTGAATCTATCCACTCTTGCGTTTCTAGAGGATCTTGATCTTTATAATTAGTTATCATGATTTTTTATAAAAATATAATTATATACAGCACATAACTTACAAAAAGGAAAAACGTTTTTCATAAAGAGTCTTTTAACTTTTTTAAACCTCAATATTTTTCCAATCACCTTTTTTTATCTTCCAAATCATTATGGATGCAAATAATGCCATGTATACCGGGAAAAGTATCCAAAGAACCTTAAACCCCATCCCAAGAACAATACAAAAAATATACCCCCCAAAAACGACAACAATCCAAACCAATGCCGACTCTACAAGCGCTGGGAACAGCGTGTTTCCGGCTCCAGTTAAAGCAAACCACAACACAAAACCAATTGCATCTAAAAATTGAACAGCACCCAACATTCTAAGGCCAAACTTACCCATCCGGATAATTTTAAAATCATTTGTAAAAATAGATAGATAAAAATCTGGAAAGAGGATAAAGGTAATTCCCATTGTTCCCATGATATACTCTGCTAACCGAAGCGACTCTTTAATACTCGCCTCAGCTTCAAGAATCTTCTTTTCGCCCATGTACTTGCTTACTAGGGTTGAGCAAGCTTGCCCGACACCGAGCGCCGGCATAAAAGACGCATGCATAATCGTAAAAAGAATTTGCGTTGTTGCTAGTTCAACCAGGCCAATCATACCGGTAATTTTATAGAACATTGACCAACCAAGGGCTATAAACATTTCTTGAAAACCTTGAGGAGCGGCTAAACTTATTTGCCTAAAAAACATTTTTTTATTAAAAGATAATACAAAAATAAAATATTGTTTTTTTATAGAACCTGAAAATAGGTAAAAGGCGTAGTGTATTGCCATCCACACGGATGCTATCAATGTTGCAATTGCTGCACCCTTAACTCCTAGCGCTGGAAAATAAGTCCAGTTCCACAAAAAAGAAAAAGCAGATAGTTGGGGGGCAACTTCTGAAAAAAAACGACTTACCCCAATAGACCCATAAATTAAACCAACATTTAAATAAAGGTTAATAAGGTTACTCGCAATCGTAACACTTAAATGAACTTTTGTTCTTTCAATACCTGTATAAAATCCTTGGAAAACAAAACTGTATGCTGAAAATAAAAGACCAATAAAAACAATAGAAACATAATCAACGGCTAAGGGGGTTGCTATTTTATCATTAATAAAAAAAGGAATAATATCTTTGGCCCAAAGCCAACCTACAACCGACATTGGTAGGCCATATACTGTCGCCATTAGAATTCCATTTCGAAATGCTTCTCCAATTTCTGAATTCTTTTTTTGACCTAGCCTTCTTGAGGTTACCGTTTGTACGGATGTTCTTATACCAAGGACTAAACTGAGAGCTCCCCACAACATCATGCCACCCATACCCGTTGCGGCCAATGCTGAAACTCCAAGATGCCCAACCATTGCAACGTCAAAAACACTCATAAGGACTCTACTAAGATTACTTAAAACAACTGGGTATGAAAGCTTTAATACTTCTTTCGAAATTGGCTTATTTTGAGGAAAAAAAAACCAATTTTTCATTATATAGGTTTTATGATAATATCATTTTTTTTTAAAAAGTCTTTAGTTTTGCCACAGATGGGTGCTGAAGTTGATAAACTTACTTGTTGTTTTTTTGCATGATTTTTAATTTTTTTTGCAATTTCTAAAACACGCAAGCCATCTTTCATTATAATTCTACTTTTCCTATCAATCGTTATAACTATCTGCTTATTTAAGTCTTCAAAAAGTTTAATTCTTGTAGATAAATTATATATTTTTGGGTCAATTTTTTTCATTTATAGTTATAATTAAGGTAAGAAATTAAACCATTAAAATTAGGGTTTATATGAATATTGTCTCTCTTTCAGAAGAAGTAAAAAAAGCACTTGAGTCAGGTCTTCCGGTACTTGCTCTAGAGTCTTCTATTTTAGCTCAAGGAATGCCCTACCCTCAAAGTCTTATTTTCGCAAAAAAAGCCGAGGGTTTATGTCGGGATTCAAACGTCGTTCCGGCAACAATTGCAATAATAAAGGGCGTAATCCATGTTGGTTTAAATGAAGGAAGGCTCGATAGTATTTGTAAAAACACCTATGTTAAGAAAATTTCACGAAGAGAGTTAGGTATTGCTATCAGTAAAAAATGGACTGGGAGCACAACTGTTTCTTCAACTTTACAGATCGCTTTTAAAGTTGGAATAAAAGTTTTTGCAACCGGAGGAATTGGTGGTGTACACAAAAATGTTAATGAAACTTTTGATATTTCTCAAGATATTAAAGCCCTATCAGAGCTACCATTAATAGTTATCACAGCAGGTCCAAAAGCAATCTTAGATATTGAAAAAACAATGCAAGCCATAGAAACAAATGGAATCACAGCCCTAGGGTATAAAGTAGATGAGTTGCCCGCTTTTTACTCAAGGAATTCAAATGTTTTTGGACTTGAAAAAGTAAAAAACATAAAAGAAATTATTGAAATATATTTAAGAAATATTGAACTGAAGGTGCCATCCTCAATTTTAGTTTCAAACCCAGTTCCCTATAATTATGAAATTCCCCATCGGGATATAAAGGATATAATTAAAAAAGCGTGCAAAGAGGCTGAAAACCAGAAGATAAAAAATAAAGAACTAACACCATACCTACTCAACAGAATTGTTGAGCTAACAAATGGAAAAAGTCTTAATACAAATATAGAGCTCGCTTTAAACAATATCGCGTTGGGTATAAGAATTCTTAATAAAATGGCAAAAAAGTGAGTAAGTTTATTATTAATTAACCTATCGCTTTATTTTTGCTATATAAATAATAATAAAGGTATTAAAAATGATCAGAACTTTTATGCGGGAAAACAAGACGATTAGTCTCCTTTTAATTTTCCCTTTTACTTTTATGGTAACAATTAGTACTTTTTCTTTTTTAATGAAAATATTATTACCGGCTTTTATTTCTTTTTGGTTAGCGCAGTTAATTTATTCCTATGCTGTTGGCAACAACATAAAAGATAGTATCAGCCAGAACTTTTCATTTATAAAGTCTCGAAAGCTTTAGGGTAACTATTACCAAAAACTTTAACTTTAACATAGTGCCATACGGGGGCAACCAAACCAATTATTTCTGAAGTTATATATTCTTTTTCTGTGTTTTGAAACCTCTCTGGTCCAACCGTATGAACAATAGAGCTGTCTAAGTTTCTTATTGGATTATATATTTGGCTCATATCGGGAAAGGTTGGGTAATCTTTAAAGGGGGTTTTTTTGTATAAAAAGTTGTATCCTGATTTATTAATATGGTCAAGAACACAGATCTCTTTTTTATTACCCTTGTGTCTGTCTAATATAGTTATCGAACTAAATTTATATTTTTCTTTTATGCAATAAAAGTTTCTTGGGTTTATTATAGTTTCATTAAATTTATTAGGTACAAGTGTTAGTTCTTTTTCTAATTCATACGCTATATGATCAAACAATTTTTTTTTATTACTAAAAGATTCTGGAGCATAAAGACTATATTTAAATGCAATCATCTTTGAAATTTTGCTAAATTTTTTATATAATGAAATATATTTTATTATTTTTACTTTTAACCTTTTCTCTTCGGGGGCAGTGAGCTCTTTGAAGTAACCCCTCTATGCCGGTCGGCAATTCTGATAATGGGGTAGGTCTTTGGGCTGGACAGGTAATGTTCGCCTTGGACAACACGAATCAATACATTGATTGGTGGCACGAATCTCTTCCTGGAGAAAAAGTTGTTGGGTCAAATAAAACCTTTGAGCACGAAGGTACCTTGTCATCCGTTATAATTAATCCAAAGATTACGATTGGACTTACAAACTATTGGAATATTACACTTAGCCAAAGTTTAGGAAATCGTTATATGAATTGGAGTGGAGATACAACAACAATCCATCACAGAGATGAAGGAACTCAAACTGACTTTATTAATGCAATCGGAGGTTGGATGGGTGATACTCGGGTTACAATGAGATATCTAATCTTTAATGATGGCGCTGGTAATGGAAAGAGGTTTTTTGTTGGTACCGGTTTAGTTATTCCATCTAAGTCCACTTTAACATTTGACCCCTTTTTTTTAAATGGAGAACAAAAAAAAGAGCATAGGCATTTTAGCCTTAGCGAAGGGGTTTATAAGTGGGTTTTAGAAACTCAAATCTTTAAAAAAAGAAGTTCAAATCCTGTTTTTTTCGGTGGAACACTAACCAGTGAGTTTCCCTTAAATGAAAGTAAGTATGGTTTTAAAGCTTCCCAAATACACAGCGTTTCCCTCAATGCTCTTACTAAGTCTATAGAAAAAATCAATGCATCTTTAGGATTTAGAGCCGACTTGCGTTATTCTACAAAAGCATTTTGGAACGAGATTGAATCCCCTAATTCTGAAGCAATAATTTTAACCTTAGGTGGGGGGGGTCTATGGAGTTTTTCTTCCGGAGTTTTAGGCTTAAATATTGGAAAACCTTTCTTTTTAAGCGGAGCTTTCGCAGGGATTGAAAGTGAGGGAGAGCAGGGACAAAAAGTTAACACGTGGTCTCTTTCTATTAGTTTTAGGAAAGTTTTTGACTTTGTAATTCCTTGGTTAGACCCTTTGAAAAATCTTTAAACTTAAAGAATACCCCTTTTCCCAAAAAGGTAGGTGCCCAACCTTATCATCGTTGATCCCTCTTCAATAGCTATTTCATAATCATTACTCATACCCATTGACAAAGTTTTCATTTTTTTATGGTTAATTTCAGAATTAAGCTTATCCTTAAATTCTCTTAAACGGGAAAAAGAACTTCTTATTTCTTTTTTTTCTTGTGTTAATGGCCCAACGGTCATTAAACCTTTTATTTCTACCCCAATTTCTTCAAAGCATGGTAAAAGAGCTTCTGTTTTTGTAGGTAAAAAACCGTATTTTTGTTCTTCTTTGCTTGTATTAATTTCTAATAAAATCGGAATTTTTTTTCCTAAAGATTCTCCAGCCCTTGATATTTTTTTTACTAGTTTTAAACTATCTACTGAGTCAATTGTATCAAAAATATCTAAGCACTTTTTTAGTTTATTAGATTGTAAGTGCCCTATAAATCTTTTTTTAATTAGAGGCATTTCTTTAAAGGATTCAAATTTATTTAAAGCTTCTTGAACCTTGTTTTCACCTATAGAAAAAAAACCAACATCATATGCTTTTTTTATAATATTAAACGAGTGCGTTTTTGTTACTGCAACTATTTCAATATCGTTATATAAACCAGCTCTTTTTTGAGCCAAAGAAATATTGTTTTTTACTATTTCTAGTTTATTCTTTAACTCCATTATTCATCTGATCCCCCGTCTTTTTCTTCAAAAACATCTATTGTTTTATTTTCATCCGTTGTTTCTACAGGTTCTGACGATGCTGAAGATGCCGTATCTTCACTAATCACCCGAGTAATGGCGGATATACTTGTACCACCATCTAATTTAACAAGCTTAACTCCCTGTGTTGCTCGACCAATGGTTCTTATGGCCGCGACAGGTTGTCTCATTAAAACGCCCGAGTTCGTTATAATGATTAAATCATCTGAATCTACAACCTCCATGATATTTACCATGTTTCCTGTTTTTTCGGTGCACCTCATAGTCATAACACCTTTTCCGCCACGAGTTTGAGTTCTATACTGGATAATATCTGTCCGTTTCCCCATACCTTTTTCGGTTGCGACAAGGATTGTTCCTTCTCTTCTAACTACAAGCATACCAACAAGCCTATCTTTAGCCGATCCAAGCTTTATGCCTTTAACACCCATAGTTTTTCTACCACTAGGTCTTATATCTTTTTCTGAAAACCGAATGGATTTTCCTTCGTAGGTACCCAATAAAATATCATGATCGCCGTTTGAGATTCGCGCTTCTATTAGTTTATCACCTTCTCTTATTTCTATAGCATAAATTCCGCCCTTTCTCGGTTTTCCATAAGCAGAAAGAACTGTCTTTTTGACAATTCCTTTTTGAGTTGCCATAACAATGTAACGATCATCGTCAAAGTCTCTAACACTTACAAAGGCTTCAACTTTCTCATCTGGAGCGCAGCCAATTAGATTAACGATAGCCCTTCCTCTTGCCGCTCTTCCTCCTTGCGGAATATCATAAACCTTTAACCAATAACACTTTCCCTTATCTGTAAAAAACAACATATAATTGTGGGTGTTAGCAATAAATAAATGCTCAACGAAATCTTCCTCTTTACTCATAGCTCCTTGAACGCCTCTTCCTCCGCGCCTTTGGGTTCTATAGGTGTTTGCAGCTGTTCTTTTTATATAACCCTGATGGGTGATGGTTAAAACAACCTCTTCTTCGGCTATCATATCTTCCATTGAGAAATCTGTATCAACAGGAATTATTTCTGTTCTTCTAGGGTCAGAATAAAGATCTTTAATTTCTTTTAATTCGGATTTTATTATTTCCATTCGCTGTTCTTTGCTATCTAAAATTCCTTTTAAATGAGAAATTATTTTTATTACTTCTTTGTATTCAGTAACAACTTTTTCAACCTCAAGGCCGGTTAGTTTTTGCAACCTCATGTCTAAAATTGCCTGAGTTTGAATTTCAGATAGACTAAAGCCATTTATAAGACCCTCTTTGGCTTGAGCAGTGTTTTTACTAGCTCTGATAATTTTTATAACCTCATCAATATTATCAAGCGCAATTTTCAAACCCTCTAATAAGTGAGCTCGGGATTCTGCTTCTCTTAGTTCATACTCAGTTCTTCTAACTACTATTTCATGTCTAAATTCAATAAAATGGTTTAGTATTTCTTTTAAAGGCATTATTTTCGGTATACCTTTAACAAGGGCTAATAAAATTATTCCAAACGTATCTTGAAGTTGAGTATGTTTATATAGTTGGTTGAGTATGACTTCAGGAACAGCATCTCTCCTGGTTTCTATAACAACCCTAATTCCGTCCTTATCCGATTCATCTCTTAAGTCAGTAATACCTACAATCTTTTTATCTCTTACAAGGTCAGCAATTTTTTCAACCAAATTAGACTTATTTGTTTGGTATGTAACTTCTGTTATTACGATACTATCTTTACCATTCTGTGCTGTTTCAATATGGGCCCTAGCACGCATTTTTATTTTACCCCTGCCGGTTTCATACGCCTGCTTTAAACCGTCCATTCCCATAATTAGTCCAGCTGTTGGAAAATCAGGTCCTTTTATATGAC
>Ga0308010_1000712_pt1 | contig 20087 bp, 11 predicted proteins | sample Neamet129_FD_202368 | JGI IMG/M metagenome (GOLD analysis project Ga0308010, IMG submission 202368) | Marine microbial communities from water near the shore, Antarctic Ocean - #129 | ecosystem: Environmental > Aquatic > Marine > Unclassified | place: Southern Ocean | collected 2014-07-24 | reverse complement strand
TCACCAATATCTTTACGTAACTTTACAAGTTCTGGCTTGAGCGAATCTGCAGGACGTTCATCGCTATAGGTTTCCTTACCGATAGCCTTATTGCGAAGCTTCTCATTCACCGCCGCAGGAGGCCGGCCATAGCCCCCCTTTAGATAGCGCTTTACTTCATTAGTAATTGTTTTATAGCGCTCACCGGAAAGAATATTGTAAACGGCTTGCGTGCCAACAATCTGTGATGTGGGAGTGACCAGAGGCGGGAATCCAAGATCTTCGCGCACTCTCGGTATCTCATCGAATACTTCCCTAATGCGATCGAGCGCGTTTTGCTCCTTTAACTGATTCGCTAAATTCGACATCATGCCACCTGGAACTTGGTTGATCTGCACCGAGATATCTTCGCGTGTAAACTCACTTTCGAATTGCTGATATTTCTTGCGCACCTCACGAAAGTAATCGCCAATCGCGGTAAGTTTTGCCAGGTCCAGTCCCGTTTCATAGGGGCTGTCTTTCAGCGCGGCCACCTGGGCTTCGGTCGATGGATGCGAAGTACCCCCAGCGAAGGCGGATATAGACGTATCGATTCTATCCGCACCCGCTTCTACTGCCTTTAGCTGACATAGAGGGGCTAGCCCAGAAGTTGAGTGACTGTGGATAGCAAGATCCAATGGCACAGCATCTTTTATCGCCTTAACTAACTCATATGTCCCATAAGGCGTCAGGAGTCCCGCCATATCTTTTATGACGATTGAATCCGCTCCCATTGATTGGAGCTGCTTAGCTTGTTCTACAAAAATCTCAGCATTATGAACAGGACTGGTCGTATAGCAGATTGTACCCTGAGCGTGTTTTCCCGCATCCTTAACAGCTTTCATCGCCGTTTCGATATTGCGCAGGTCATTCAAAGCGTCGAAGACACGAAAAACATCGACACCATTGTCAGCAGCTTTTTGCACGAAAGCTACTACAACATCATCAGCATAGTGACGATAGCCAAGAAGATTCTGTCCTCTAAGCAGCATCTGTAAGCGTGTGTTGGGTAGTGCTAGTCGCAGTTTTTGTAACCGCTCCCAGGGGTCTTCTTTGAGAAACCGTATACAGGTATCAAAGGTGGCGCCTCCCCATACTTCGAGTGACCAGTAGCCAATCTCATCCAGTTGCTGGCAGATAGGTAGCATATCTTCCGTGCGCATACGTGTAGCGATCAATGATTGATGCGCGTCTCGCAGAATGACATCGGTTACTTGAATGGATCTAGGCTTCGTCATACTTATTTCTCCTGCCAGTATTTTTTTATTACCAACCTGAGTAGGCAGCAACTGCAGCCGCCAGCGCCAGGGCGACTTCGCTAGGATGACGTTTATCGGAATAGTTAAGTAATTCTGGATGCTCCACTACAAAACTGGTGTCAAATTCTGGCTGCTGAAAATCCTCATGTGAAAGTATCTGCTTGTAATAAGCTGCCGTTGTTTTAATCCCATGGAGACGCATGTCGTCGATCGCTCTCCCTGCCCGCGCCGTAACTTCCTCCCAGGTATGAGCCCAAACTATAAGCTTCAGGCACATCGAGTCATAGTAAGGTGGAATTTCATAGCCGGTATATATAGCGGTATCGACACGAACACCAGGACCGCCAGGCGCATAATAGTGAGTAATGCGGCCGAACGAGGGAAGAAAATCGTTTTTCGGATCTTCGGCATTAATGCGCATCTGTATGGCATAGCCGCGGTAGCTGATATCTTCCTGTTGATAGCTGAGCTCCTTACCTTCGGCAACGCGTATCTGCTCGCGCACAATATCAATACCAGTTATTTGCTCGGTAATCGTATGTTCCACCTGAATCCTAGTATTCATCTCCATGAAATAGATTTCTTCACCACTGAGGAGAAATTCAACCGTACCTGCGCTTGCGTAACCAACCGAGCTGGCGGCGGTGACGGCTAGCTGCCCCAAATAGTGTCGCTGCTCTTCAGAGATCTGCGGGCTAGGTGCAATTTCGATAAGCTTCTGATTGCGACGTTGAATAGAACAGTCGCGTTCATAGAGATGCACCACATTCCCATGAGAATCTCCCAGCACCTGAACTTCTATATGCTTGGGATTGATGATGCATTTTTCGAGAAACACCTCGGCCGAACCAAAGGCCTTTGTAGCCTCAGAGATCACCCGGGGGTACTGACTCTTCAATTCTTCTTCGCTATCACAACGACGAATGCCACGACCACCTCCACCAGAAGTCGCCTTAATCATTACCGGATAACCGACACGTTTCGCCTCGACTATGGCCTCTTCGATATCGACAAGATTACCGTCAGTACCTGGGGTTACCGGCACACCTGCTGCCGTCATTGCTTTACGCGCCTCGGTCTTATCTCCCATGCGCTGTATGACCTCGCTTGTAGGACCGACATAAGCAATGCCTTTCTCTTCGCACAGCCGTGCTAATTCTGGATTTTCAGATAGGAATCCGTAGCCAGGATGCAAAGCATCACAACCAGTTTCCACAGCAAGGTTAACTATCCGCGCGGGGTGCAGGTAACCAGCGAGCGGATCTTCACCAAGCAAATAAGCATCGTCAGCGCGCTTGACAAACAGACCGTAGCGATCTGGCTCTGTATAGATCGCCACCGAGCGGATGCCCATTTCGGCGCATGCGCGGACGATGCGCAGGGCAATTTCACCACGATTAGCGATTAATAGTTTCTTGATTTTCCGCTTGCTCATGTCTTCGGATCCGTGAGTTTTGCGCTTCATTTTGTCTGCTCTAAATCTTCGCCCCGCACGGCTTTTAGGCTTCGGGGGATCCGGATTTTACCTAAAATCAGCCAGTTAGGCGACAGCTATCAACCAGAGAGAATATAAGCGTGTTTATTGGCTTTACCAATGCCTATCGGAACTTTGGCGAGACTGAATTCGCCAATCACCATCTGCTGAAACCAATGGAAACATTAGAAATTAACTGAAACTAGCTAATGGAATTATACCTAGCACTGAAGGAGTTGTGCTAAGAAGTTGGCGATTCCAATGCGACTGCTAAACGGCACGGAATATGATCGTATTTTTCAATTAGAAAAATATAGATTTTGACAACAACACCTGGATTATTAGCAAAGCAAAGATGCTAAGAAATTTATTCATCTGCCTATTTCTTAGTTTAAAAAAGATCTATTTCTTTATAGTTTAATTGACTCACTATAACCAATCTATTACATGAATAGGCGCAAAAGAATATCCCTGAGCCCGCCCCAATAGGATTCTGTATTCTATTGGCCCTCGCTTTCATCCATCTCCTCCCGACGAGCGCCGGCTAGAATAGAAGGCAGCGAGTAGTTACCCTCATGACAGGCATATTCATACATCTGCTCGCTCAGGATTGCCATCGGCATCTCCGCTGTCCATGGCTGCGAGTAGAGCTCTGGATCATCGATGGTGAATGAATAGTGAATCCTGTCAGCTGCAACTCGTGAGAAACGCTCGGTTAGCTGCACGTTTTCCGAGATTAGATATTCCTTGACCTGCCAGGGATTAAAATCTCTGGTGACGACGACCAAGGTGTCTTCCTCATAGTAGCCGATTGAGTCCCCAAGCCACTGTTCGAAGGGAAGGTCACGAAAGTCTTGATCGATACGCACGACGCGCACATTGTGAACCATCTCTGCTAACAGCATGACATGCGTAGGGGACTGTACGATCTGCATATTATTGTTGTAGAAACTGCTAACGAAAGGCATCGTCGATGCATAGCTGACCAAACAACGGTCTGCTAGTGCCCTACCCTCGGGCCCGTCGCTTCTATCACGTCCCATTAACAAGCTATCGCGTTGAGCTTGGCGAATTTCCTGCCCACCTTGTTTCCATGGAATCTGTCCATCGGCAGGATCAATGATCAAAGAAGTTCGGTACATACCGTTCATAGTCGCTAGTGAATTGCCCGGCGCGAACCAAAAATCATTATAGGCACCCACCGCACCCCCGGTAGGGCCCTCAGCACCGGTCTCTGCGAGAAATTTGTTGTACTCCTCCGTAGAAATCATTTTCGCTAGCATTGTATCTTCGTCTATTTCAAGCGCACCTTCATAGATCTCGGGTCTTTGCAGTGACGTCCTAGTTTCATAAGTCCAAATACCTTGCACATCTGGCACGCCGAATGCTGTCTTAGGTGGGTCATAGTTTTCTGCAGCCGTGGCAAAGGCCATACCGATTGGCATCAGCAATGCTGCCAGTAGATTGAGAGCATTTTTCATATGGGTTTCTCACTTACTGTAATCTTATTTACTATTCTGATAGTGTAGATATGAATAATCGAGGCATTAAACTTCTTTGCCCTATACGCCTCAGTTCAGATCAAGATATAACGGGACTATAGGTAGATAAAGCCAAAAAATACTCTATTGTCATGTGTGTAAGCATAACAATTAAAAACCTAAAACGCCTCTGGCCCTATAGAGTAATATTCTCTTTTCGCCATAAAGTGTATGTTGAAACAGCGCATATCAGATCTGCTGGACAACTACGCTCAACATAGATAGTTTTAGGCAACCTTAAAAACAGAAGATCGTCATATAACAAGCTTAATTGGAGGTCAGCATGACCCAACGTCGAGAATTTCTTAAATTTCTAGCAGCCAGCCCACTACTCACAAATTATTCCGCCTACGCACAAGAGGTAGAACAAACTCTGGGGCAGCGACTTACCGACCCCTCAGACGTTATAAACGTTTTCGAAATGGAGGCAATCGCGCGCGAGCGGATTCCTCCTGCACACTTGGGCTATTTGTCCACAGGTGTCGACAGCGATCTTACATTGCGAGCGAACCGCGCAGGCTTCTCTCGATTCCAAATAAAACCCCGAAGGCTAGTTGATGTAAGCCAAACCGACACATCGGTTAATGTCCTAGGCAGTGAGGCCAGTTCCCCTATTTTCCTCTGCCCAGTAGGCAGCCAAGGCGCATACCATGCAGATGCGGAGCTCGGCACTGCCAGAGCGGCTGCAGCGAAAGGCCATCACATGGTATTGTCCACTATGTCTTCGACGTCTGTAGAGGCAGTTTCTGAGGCTAGAGGCGCGCCCATCTGGCATCAACTCTATTCAACTAATCGCTGGGAATATACCGTTGCCATGCTGCAGCGAGCTGAGGCAGCGGGCTGCACATCGGTCTGCCTAACGATCGACCTACCAGGCGGTCGAAACACCGAGACTAGCGCGGTACTAAGACGCGAAGATACGCGTAACTGCGCCTCTTGCCATGCCGGGCGGGTCAAGCCGATGTTCGACGGCTTTGATATGAGCGGTGTCACGACCTCAGATGCAGCAATGACCTGGGGCGTCATAGCCCGAATGAAAGAAGTTACAGATATGAACATCGTTATCAAAGGCGTCGAAGTAGCTGCCGATGCAGCGCTGGCGGTTCAGTTTGGGGCAGATGCGATCTGGGCTTCTAATCACGGTGGCCGCGCCACAGAAACTGGCCGGAGCACTATTGAATGCCTGCCGGAGATTGTAGCTGCCGTGAACGGACGGATACCTATTATCGTCGATGGCGGGTTTCGCCGTGGAACAGACATCTATAAGGCGCTGGCAATGGGTGCTTCGGCGGTCGGCATCGGTAGGCCTTACTGCTTTGGCCTAGGTGCGTTCGGGCAGGCTGGCGTTGAGCGAGTTCTGGACTTGCTGAATCGAGAGCTGTTAATCGCCATGCGCGGGAGTGGCACACCGACTATTGACTCTATCGGTTCTGACTATGTGCTGGACGCGGGATATAGAGTGCCGCGCGGCAGACTCGGCAGGGAACTGCTTTAACCCTTAGTAAGACCTACTATTAGAGGTGGGGCTTATAGTGCTAGCCCTCCCTCTTTTTAGAATCGCAGCTTAATTCCGCCATTAGCAACATATCCATCGAGAGGAGCAAAGATATCTGCAAATATCGGAGCCGCTAATGTTCCACTGTTTATCAAACCATAACGTGTCTGTCGCGTATCTGTAAAATTTTCAAAATTAATAAATAGTGAAAATTTATCACTGAATATCTTTTCGATCATGAGACCAAATATCCAATAGTCTCTGCTCTTGGCTCCACTAGTTAGCTCTTGCCTTCCGTAATAGTAGGCTTCAAAGCCAATCCTTATGTCGTCTTCACGCTCGTAGACAAACACGCTGTTCAGCCGATTTTTTGGCACCAGCGGAGCGCTTTCAACGCCACCGATTGTATTTTCCTCTGCATCGGCATGTGTATAGCCGAGGAATATTTTGAAGTCATCCCATCTCCATACCGCATTGATCTCAGCACCGCGACTATCCAAATGATCATTCGGCTGACGGAATATGTACTGATTCTCATCTATCTGTATAAGGCGCAGGGGGTCTTTCACCTGCGTATAGAAGAGTAATAAATTAAGATTCAGGGACAGATTACTTTCAAAATCTAGACTCTTATTGATATCAACATTCACGCCAGCTGACTGCTCGACATCAAGAGCAGAAGTATCTAATGGCAGCACGCCGCGATATTGAATGCTTTCCGCCTCTTCTGTAAACGGTGTTGGCTCTTTATATCCAAGTCCGCCACCGATTCGTATCGTTGTATCGAAGGCTGGCTTATAAAGTAGCGAGGCTCGAGGTAATAAGAAACTGCCATAGTCGGACGTATGGTCTATCCGCAGGCCACCTTCAAATACCCATCGGTCTGAGAGAAGAAAAGTTCCCTGCACAAACGCGCCTTCTGTTTGGCTATCGAAGTCCAATTCGGAACCCGCAAATACTCCGTCTTGATTGAAATCTTCCGTCCAGATATTGAGCCCAGCAATCCAGTCTAGTGCTCCTGACTCACCTAGAATATGCGCCTCACTAAAACTAGAGAGCTGCGTGCCTGAGAAAGAAAATTCAGGCACATCGAGTGAACGCTCGAAGTGATTTATACTGTTGCGAAGAACAAATTCGTTGCCAGAATCCAATCGCGCAACGTATTCTAGTTGGGTGGATAAACGATCTGTCGAACTGTCTTCATAATAGGCTGGCACATCACGCCTGCCTTCTATGTAATCAATACCACCACCCAAGCGGTCTTCGATAACCGCACTCAACCCCAGTCTAAGCTCACTCCTCCCTCCTTCGAAGAATAGCTGTGGATTTAGGGTCAAACGCTCAACCTCTGGGATAGCGCTCAGCCCGTTGTCCGCAGGATCGTAGGCTTCGCTAGTATTGTAAGAAGTAAAAAGACTAGCTCCGACATCTCCGCTCATGCCCGAAAAATATCCGCTGGCATCCAGGCCACCTGCCGAAGTTCCGTTCAGCAACAAAGAGCGTTCTGCGTCTCCATCCGGCCTCTTTGAAATAAGATTAACAATCCCCGCGATAGCGCCGCCGCCATACAATGTAGAATTTGAACCTTTGACGACCTCCACCTGCTTCAGATCCAGGGGCGCGACCTGCAACAAGCTTAAGCCTCCTGAGAAACCTCCATAAAGAGGCATACCATCACGTAGAAGCTGAGTGTATTTTCCATCAAGTCCTTGAATACGTATACTGGAATTAAAGCTTGTTGCGGAAGATTGCTGCAAGTGAATCCCCGTAGTCTCATTCAATAGCATACGAATATCGCCCGGCTTCATATTTGCCTTCTCGTTAATCTCCTCACCACCTAACACTTCAACACGAGTCGGCTGCTGTTCGAAACTACGTCGACTGCGAGTCGTGGTGACGATAATTTCTTCGACCTCCTCTTCCTGAGCAATCGCAGACTCGTTATACATGAATGACAATGACATGAGAAAAAGAAAACTTGAGAGCACAACTTTACCTGGCAAAATTCTATTCGCTCTATTGTGAGAAATCATGAGGGAAGAACTGCAGAATCAGCACGAATAATAACGGGCAACTACCAACCAAAAGTCTGTTCCTTAGTCCGAGTACAGTACCGTATACTAATTACTCAACATTTTACTTTAACCTTGATATTGAATCTGCATAGAGTATCTAGGGATACCATCTCTAGCCTTAATTACAATTGTATACAAGCTATTGCGATACGGCCACTTGAGGTGAGTATCGTTGGAATCTGAGAAGAAGTGTGGGCCGCGTTATTCATGCCAGTGAGCAGAACTCAGAGATGAGCTATAGCCTGCTGGCATGAGTCCAAATAGCAGGTCTATGTCTTCATCATAGCCAGACTAGTAGTTCCACTGGGTGCGTATCATGAATATATTCATATCTGGCGCAAACATACGTACGGTGTTGGATTCATCAGTATCCAGTATACGCGTCCAGTCTGCCATGATGCGCAAGTTACGATTTGGGTACCAATTCAAAGCTAAGGAAAGAGCATCCTCTTCACCGCCCAGGATATCGTTGTCGTTGAGGTCTATCTCAGCATAACGCGCCGAAACTTCGAACGCTCCCCAGGTTCCATTGCTTAGATCGAAGTCACTCTTTGGCCTGATGCTCTTAAATTCACCGGCACCCATCCTGTAGCGCGATGCACGGCTCTCCCCCGTCAGACTCCAAGAAGCTGCAGCATGCCATCCAGAAAAATCTAAAGGAGCCCCTCCTTTACGAGAAACTTGCGCAGTCGTATGCTCTGCAAATAGGTAGAGCGGCCCAAATGAAGCCGCAATCTCTGGACCAAACAAGGTTGCCGATTTCGCATCTGCGAGCGCGCCCGTGTTAACAATGCTGAGTTCTGAAAAGTCGGTAGTCTTATCTTTTATGCTTAACGTTGGTGTAGCCAGGTCGATCTCACGATAAGAACCACGAATACCCAAATGCACCACAGAGTTCCCTTCGATAATTGGCGAATAAACGAATCGCCCAGAAGCTCCCCAACCTTCGTCGCCTTTTGTTGTACCTTCCTTAAGAGAGTCTCCAAAAATACCTCCAGCGAAGAACCAGTTGCTACCGCTATTCTCATAGCGTGCGCCAACAGCACGATCTGTGAACGTTGCTACCAAAAAGTTATCTACACTTCGCTCAACGAAGGGAAGGTCATTTGAACTCATTTCCAACGATAGACTGTACGGCTGCTTTTGATTTCCGACGTAAAAAGTAGCTCCACTATCAGCTTCATAACCCGCCTTGATGTCTTTCAAAACAGTCTTATTCCTAGCGAAATCAAATTCAGCGACGTAGCCCCAATTCTCATCGAACACACCATCTATCTCAAAGCGACCACGGCGCACCTCGGTGCCACTAATCGGCCTTATACCCATTCTGGCATCGTAATCATGATTAACGTAATCAAGGTGAAGACGACCGCCTATCTCTACTTCGAAGCGCCCATCTCCTGATGTGACATTCAGGCCGCTGCCACCGCCAAAATTAAGCTCAGCCACATCCTGTTGTTCTAGCTCTTCTTTCTGTAGCAAATCATCATACTGTTCCTGAGTTATTGCGCCATTGCTCAGCAGAATATCCAAGAGCTCCTTCTCTGCTGCCTGAGCAACAATAGTAGTGAGGACTAATGCTCCCATTGCGCTTAGCTGGACTAGTAGTGCAACTTTTCGATTTCTCATAGGTCTCTTCGATTTCAGTAAGGATTTCGGATTTTTATGACGCAGTTCAATCCACGCTATAGAAAAACAGCTCTCTCTATGAGAGTTGCTTGGGGTTTTTAAATTGACCGCTGCTCTACTCTCAAAATATTACAGATTAATGACAATAATTACGGAATAGACATGTTTGCTTAACATAATTAAAATCAACCGCATTTTACATGCTCAGTAAATTATTCCAAGGAGAGCCAACTCTAGCGCCACTGATTTAACTAAAATCCCATAATAAAAAGAAACGCTAGCAGCATAATTTCTGTGCCTCTTTTCCGAACCAATTGAAATCACGCGCTAATTCAAGGCAATCCACCGCGTTAACGCACCAATGTAGAGCGAGCTTGATTAAAAATACTATTTGTTGGCTCAAAATAGCACAGAATACAAAGCATCTCGGTGTTGGCACAGCTCTTGCTAAATATCCAGTAACGAGTGGAATTGATCACCCTTTTCCACTATCAACCAAGGGATAAAATAAGACATGAACTCACGAATTCTTTCGCTCGCTGCGGCGGCACTATCGCTTGCAGCTAGTACCGTGCAAGCAGATGAATGGTCCGCCAACTTCGCAGCATCTAACAACTACATTTGGCGTGGCCTGACTCAAAGCATAAACGAAAGCGCTATTTCTGGCGGAATCGACTTTGCATCGGACAGCGGCTTTTATGCAGGCACTTGGGCTTCAAACGTAAGTTATGCAGCCGATGATGTGTATTCTTATGAACATGACCTCTACGCTGGCTTCGCCGGCGAAGCTAGTGGAATCAGCTATGATCTTGGCTACCTCTACTACAACTATGACGCCGAAGCCGAATTCGATTTCGGCGAACTCTACGGCTCGATCGGTATTGGTGCATTTACTTTTGGACTAAACGTGCTAGCCAATACTGAGGCAGACGAAGGCCCCGGCCAAGATTTCGGTTTCGGAGAAGCGACTTATTTCTACACTGACTACAGCACCACAATCGGTAATGGAGTAGACCTAGGCTTTCATATTGGTCATCACAAAGGTGATTTTTCTGAGGCCTTTAACGGCGTGCCAGGCGACTACACTGACTACAACGTTTCTATTGGTAAAGATGGCTTCAGCTTCATGATCACTTCTACTAATTTAGATGATGCTGGCCCTGACGCTCTAGACAACGACGATATTAAATTCGTAGTTGGCTACAGCTTGGACATCGAGCTATAAGCCTATTAAAAACTTGCACCCAAAGCCGCAAACTTCATAGAAAAGTAAAAGAGACGGAAAGACTAAATTAGTCTCCTCCCTTTTGGCGCCATGTTATTAATAGTGCTCCATTGAAAAACCGAACAAAAAAAGCCGGCGCTCAAAAAGAACACCGGCCCGATAAAGGTTAGTAACAGATCCTACTGTTTACATTAGGTCAAAACGATCGAGCATCATGACTTTTGTCCATGCACTTGCGAAGTCCTGTACAAACTGTTCCTTCGAATCTTCAGAGGCATAGAATTCTGTGATTGCACGTAGCTCAGAGTTAGAGCCGAAGATTAGATCAGCGGGTGTAGCTGTCCACTTCAATTCACTCGTTGCTCTATCACGTCCCTCATAGACGCCTTCCTCAGAAGAAGATTTGCTCCAAACAACTGATAAGTCGATCAGATTGGTAAAGAAGTCATTGCTCAACGTCCCTGGCTGGTCCGTGAAGACACCATGCTTCGATTGTCCTGAATTTGCATCAAGAGCGCGCATGCCTCCGACTAAAGCAGCCATCTCTGGTACTGTCAGATTAAGCAACGAAGCCTTCTCTATAAGCATCTCGGCTGGAGAGCGCGAACTGCTTGAAGCAAAGTAGTTGCGAAAACCATCGGCTTTTGGCTCCAGTAAAGCGAATGAGTCAACATCGGTATTCTCCGAAGTCGCGTCACCGCGACCCGCAACAAAGGCCATTTCAACATTATGACCACCTAGCTCTGCAGACTTTTCAATTGCTGCATTTCCTGCCAGAACCACCAAGTCAGCCAGAGATACCTGCTTAGCTGAGCTTCTCTCATTGAAATCACTCTGAATTGTGATTAGCACGTCAAGAACGCGAGTAAGCTCCTGCGGATCGTTTACAGACCAGTTATTTTGTGGAGCAAGTCGAACGCGCGCTCCATTAGCTCCGCCACGCATATCCGTGTCGCGATAAGTAGAAGCGGAAGCCCAGGCAACCCGGACCAGCTCTGCAGTACTTAAACCAGAGTCTAAGATTTCGCGTTTCAGTCGACTCACATCACGATTGTTAACAAGGTTATGTTCAACCTCAGGAATCGGATCCTGCCAAACGAATTCTTGATCCGGTGTCAGGTCACCCAAATAGCGAGAATTTGGTCCCATGTCTCTGTGTGTAAGCTTGAACCAAGCTCTCGCAAACGCATCTTCGAACTGCTCAGGATTTTCTAACCAACGCATGGTGATCGCGCGATATGCAGGGTCAACTTTGAGAGCCAAGTCACTTGTGAACATCATCGGGGCATGACGCTTCAAAGGATCGTGCGCATCTGGCACCAGGCTTGAGGCTGCGCCTTCTGCTGGCTCCCATTGAGTCGCTCCTGCGGGGCTGAGCGTCTGTACCCATTCATACCCGTACAGATTTTGTAAGTAATTATGAGTCCAAGCAGCCGGATCAATAGTCCAGGCTCCTTCCAATCCACTGGTAATTGTATCGCCCGCATTGCCTGTTCCATAGCTGTTCTTCCAGCCCAGGCCCTGCTGCTCAATACTCGCGGCCTCGGGTTCAACATCTACATGCTCTTCAGGACGCGCAGCACCGTGTGCTTTGCCGAAGGTGTGACCACCAGCGATAAGTGCAACCGTCTCTTCATCGTTCATCGCCATGCGACCAAACGTTTCGCGAATCGCATCGGCTGACGCCTGCGGATCTGAATTTCCACCAGGGCCTTGTGGGTTTACGTAGATTAGACCCATCTGTACCGCGCCCAATGCGCCCTCCAGTCCTCCACTATCATTGCGTCGATCTGCTGCAAGCCATTCGCCCTCTGGGCCCCAGTTAACTTCCTCTGGCTCCCAAGCATCGACTCGTCCTCCCGCAAATCCCAAAGTATCAAAGCCCATAGAGTCCATAGCTACCGTGCCCGCGAGGATCATAAGGTCAGCCCATGAAATATTACGCCCGTATTTCTGCTTAATAGGCAGTAGTAATAGCCGCGCCTTATCTAGATTTGCATTGTCAGGCCAGCTATTTAGAGGCGCAAAACGCTGCATGCCGCCATCAGCCCCACCGCGGCCATCAATAGATCGGTAGGTGCCGGCGCTATGCCATGCCATACGAATGAAAAACGGTCCGTAGTGGCCGAAGTCAGCTGGCCACCAGTCTTGTGAGGTTGTCATCAACTGTTCTAGGTCCGCTGTTAGCGCCTGCAGGTCTAGGCTTGTAAACGCTTCTGCATAGTTGAATTCGCCTCTCAAAGGGTCGGAGGCCAGGGAATTCTGGCGAAGCGGCTCGAGACTGAGTCGATTTGGCCACCAGTAATCATTATCTGCCGCCTGACCTTGAGCGCTGGCCAGATTCACCGGCCCTAGCGTACATAATCCAAGAAAGGCGATTGTTAGTATGGATGGGGTTTTCGTAAACATTGAAATTGTCTCCGTCAGAGCTCTTTGAAGTAAATTGAGTGAAGTCTATCATCATTAAGTTACAGGCCCAGCTTCAATTGGCATAGCGAAATATATCGATAGACGTAATCGGTAATTACTATGACAGTTAAAAAGCCAAGGGCGCGGATTGAGTTAGAGAGCTTATAAACAAGAACTATTTTTGGGCGCCAAGTGACAAGAAGAAACACGCGGTGAAGGAATCCACCGCACGCTCAGGAACGGAGGTTAATTTCCGCTTTGATCAACGTACTTCCAGTCGGCGGCACCGAAGAACATCTCATCCCTGCTTTGCAAGCCCCATGGGACAGAGCGGTTAGCATCAGGATTCATCTTATTCTGCTCTGAGTTGTCGAATGCGCCTGTAGCAGTAATAATAGTGCCTGCTGGAACGGACTTTGGCTCTTTATAAGTATAAGCAAGCTGCCAGTTGTAATTATAGTTCGCGATATTGATTAGCTCTTCGCTAGTGCCATTGGGATACTCGGCATAAAAGCGCATGCGCTTTCCTCGAAAATGCATATGTGGCGTGAAGGCAAACAGTTTTGCATCTTTCTCGATAGTGAACGACTGGGTCATCTCATAATCTGGATCTAGCGGGGGAATATTTACCCAAGTTGGCGTGAAATGGCAGGCACACTGCCCAGACATCCTTTCCTCAGGCACAAAGCCCTTAGGATAGAACCATAGACCAATGCGACTCGCATCGACTGATTCCTTGCCCGTGGTTGTGTAGTGCATTTGCATCGCGATTCTAGTGCCAGCCTTCAGCAGGCCACCGGTATTCGGCGGCTCCATACGTGGCGCCTGACCTGGGATATAAGGCGCTATATCGGGCCTGTCTGGCTCTCCGCCCAAGAGTGAACCACCGCGAGTTTCGCCCGGCGCTATCAAGCTGTGCAAAGTATGGTGCAGCACGGTGTGATCGCCAGGGATATACTGACTCGCTCGCACCCAGCGGTCTTCCTCAAGGTCCAATTCGACCATGACATTGTAGTAATCAAGAACCCCAGTCGCAGGAATGCTCTGCTCCGGAATCTCCACAATATAATCCGGTTCACCAAAAGCCCACTCGGTTTCCGGCCACACGAGCTCTGTCAACGGATCGCTATTTCCATCTTTAGGCGAGCCCGCCTCAATCCAATGGACTATTTTCTGCGCGCTCTCATCAGCCAGCACCATATCGTTGATAAAGTCGCCTATATGCGAATCTATCTGCCCCGGCGGCATGCGCTTAGTCATCAATACCTCTCGTATCATCTGCGACCAACCCATGACCATGGTGTGACTGTCTAATGCAAAAGGAGCGATACCGCCCTCACGATGACAGGCAGCGCAGTTCTGGGCAATGATGGGACCTATTTCCCTCTCATAAGAAGGCACTTGCTGCTGATGGGCTGTCTTGATCGGGTAGGCGACGGGCGTGCCGCTGCTTGCTACCTGAGTAGTTTGCAAGTCTCTGCCTGCAACAATATCGGTCAATGCTGAAATTAATGCGGACCCCATAGGCCCACGAAATTCTAATGTGAAAGACTTCGGGTTATAGACCAGAACCTCACCGACATTATTGATACCAAGCGCCTCGGATATCAACCTGGCGTCGTCCATCAACACTGGCACATCGATATTCCGCGCCGCCATCTCCGCCTTCACCGCGTCGCGATCCTTCAGCCCTAGCGGGTTGATCATGAAGAACTCAATGCCTTGAGTGTCGAAGCTGGATTTGAGCGAATCGAAGTCAGCCAGCACATTCTGTGCGGCACTATCGCCAGTAGCCTGGACGAGCAAGACAATTGCCTTATTATCGTCATACCAGCTCATCTGATGGAAATAACCGTTTTGATCTAACAGTGAGAAATCCCCGACCCTATCAGCCGCCAGAACCAGCGTCGGTAATAGTGAAAAGGCTAGTAGCAATTTTTGTAGCAGAACTCTTAGATTCAACGTCTCTTCTCCATCAAATAAGGATGTTTCTTTCTCCGATAAGCATTATTCACAATACTCGGCCAATGTACAAAAGGATTCGGCCTTCGAATTAACTATATTTTTGACTTGAGCCCGATTATTCTCAGTCAATTCCTAGTCCACAAACAAAAACAACAAGGGCCTGATATGACCGATCACAACGAAAGTGGCGCTGAAAAAGCTAAAATCCCGCCAGCTTCGCCCCTCGTAAATCCTTATGCAAGCCCGAGTGCTCGAAAATATGCACTCGCAGTCCTGACTCTGGTCTACACCTTCAATTTCATCGACAGACAGCTACTCTCCATCTTGCAAGAATCGATTAAGGTGGATCTCTCCTTGTCCGATAGCCAGCTTGGCTTACTAACAGGATTCGCATTTGCGATGTTCTATGTCACAGCTGGAATTCCTATCGCGCGATTCGCAGATCGGAGCAATCGAAGGAATATTGTTGCCGTATCTGTTGGCTTATGGAGTGCAATGACAGCCGTCAGTGGCCTCGTGCAGAACTATGGCCAACTACTTGCCGCCAGGGTGGGTGTCGGTGTAGGCGAGGCGGGCGGAAGCCCCCCATCTCATTCTATTGTTTCAGATATCTTCCCGCCTGAAAAACGGGCGAGCGCTCTCGCGTTCTATTCGACCGGCGTGAACCTTGGCATCTTGTTCGGCTTTCTTTTCGGTGGCTGGCTCAACGAATTTTTTGGATGGCGGATTGCATTCATGGTCGTTGGTATTCCTGGCGTGTTGCTCGCGATCCTTGTGCGGACAACTGTCCGGGAACCTATTCGCGGGTTAATGGAGAATAGAACTGCGTCTGATGTTCAGGTTCCTTTTAAAGACGTGGTAACCCTGCTTTGGAAACGTAAGACGTTTCGGCATATGGCGTTTGCCTGCGGGCTAAACGCCTTCGCTGGGTACGGCACAGTAAACTGGATCGCCTCCTTTTTTATTCGTAGTCATGAAATGAGTACCGGAGAATTAGGGACTTGGCTCGCACTATCTACGGGATTATTTGGTGCTATAGGCGTGCTTCTGGGTGGCATGCTCGGTGATAAGCTCGGCAAACGTGACAAGCGTTGGTATCAATGGATACCTGGCATAGCAACCTTTCTTTGTGTTCCGGCAATGCTTGTAGCCTTTCTCACAGACAATCAATATGTTGCGCTCATGTTCATATTTATTCCTGGTACATTACAAAATGTTTACCTAGGCAACTCCATAGCAACTACTCATGCACTTGTTGGACTGCGCTGGCGTTCAACCGCCTCTGCCATTTTGTTCCTCATTATCAATATCATCGGCTTAGGCCTCGGCCCATTCGGTATCGGCTACTTAAGTGACATGCTAGCGCCTTCAATGGGTGTTGAATCTCTGCGCTATGCAATGCTTATTCTTCTACCTACCGTGAATATTTGGTCGGCTATTCACTTCTATCTTGCATCGCGAACCTTGCGGGAAGATCTAAAGATGGCGCCTGAATAAAAATTCACCATCTACGAAACTTTTGGAGTTAATAAATGCTACACATGAATACTACCGGGCTCATTCGCAAAAGCTTTTTGTTCTTCTTTGTTCTTACAGGCATAGCATCATGCTCTGATAAAGAACCCGCCTCAGTAGAAACAAGCACAGAAATTAACAGCTCCGCCCCCTCCCCTGCTGAGGTCCATGAGTCTAGCCTAGTCTTAGATGCACATGCCGACATCGTAATCCCCTCGACGTCGAGGGCCTACATGAGCGCCGACGGAACATCCAAGGTCGATCCCGTAAAGATGCGTGCCGGAGGAGTCGACGCCGTTGTCATGTCAGTGGCTGTTGGCCCTGGCCCCAGGACGAAAGAAGGCGATGCGGCAGCTAGAGCAGAGGCCGATGAAAAAATAGCCGCCGTACACACACTAGTAAAAGAAAGTCAGGGCCAGGTTGTTATCGCGACCACCTCGAGTGAAATCATCGCCGCTCACGAGGCGGGAAAATCTGCACTTATTCTAGGGTTTCAGAATGCTCGCTCTCTGCAGGGAAATGTTTCTGCAATCGATGAATTCTATGCTGAAGGTGTTCGAATATTTGGTCTCAACCATCTCGGGCACAATGCTTTTTCTGATTCCTCACGACCAGAGTTTAGCGGTGAAACTGGCGCCTTTGAGGTTACTGAAGAACACGGCGGATTATCCACCTTGGGCGTAGCTGCCATTGAAAAAATCGTGGCTCTGGGTGCACTTGTAGATGTCTCACAGTTATCCAAAGCAGCAACTCTGCAAGTGCTCGAGTTAACGAGAACTCCAATAATTGCGAGTCACTCAAACGCGAAAACTGTTTCAGATGTAACCCGAAATCTTAGCGATGAAGAGATTGATCTCATCGGCGAGAATGGGGGAGTAATTCACGTCGCTGCGTTTAAGGGTTATCTGATCAATATCTCTGAGCCCGAATTTATAGAAAAACTAGTAGCCTTGCGTGTAGCGGCGGGAATATCGATAGAATACAACTACCCTTTCGAACTCTATTGGGAAATTGATGATCTTGCAGAAAGGTCTGCATTCACCGCCGCGGTTAGCGAACTTCTCGGGCCAGCTTCCACAGATAATATGATCGAGCACATCGATTACATCGTTGATCGCATTGGCATCGATCATGTAGGAATAGGCAATGACTTCAATCACGGCAGTGGAATAGATGACTACAACGACGCCAGCGAAGCGATGAACCTCACCGAAGGCCTACTCGAGCGAGGCTATTCCGAAACAGACATCAATAAAATCTGGAGCGGAAATTTTCTACGCATCCTGGATGCCGCTGCCGAAAACTAGAACAGCAAGACTGTGTCCATTCTAAACGTGGACTTGGGCGCAGTTAGCTTCTATTCTTTCTTTTAACGTGATTTGATTAATAAGAAAAAGAGGATCATTCAATGAAGAACCTAATCACAACTCTAGTTGTAGCTTTTGGATCACTCACAGCTTACGCCGACACAAGCACCCTATTTATAGGTAACAGCTTCACCTACGCTTATGGCTCCGCCGCGAAATTTTATCGAGCGAACTCGGTAATCGACCTCAACAATGAGGGTATTGGCGGGGTTCCCGCACTCTTTAAGTCATTTACAGATCAGGCTGGATTGGGCTTTGATGTGTATCTCGAGACTCGAGGTGGTAGTGGATTAGACTTTCATCTCGAGAATAAGTTAGGTGTCATAGGACGACGCCCCTGGGATAAAGTTGTCATGCACGGCTTTAGCACCCTAGACAGCAGAAACCCTAATAACCCTGAGGTGCTTATCAACACTACGGCGCAGATGTCGAACTTCCTTCAAGGTCTTAATCCTGATGTTGAAGTATATCTCACTGCGACCTGGTCACGCGCAGATCTTGTGTATCGATCTGACAGCCCTTGGAATGGAATGCCTATAGAGCAGATGGCGATAGATGTGCGCGCCGGATACGATGCCGCCGCTGCAGGCTCTGCTGCTGTAGAAGCTGTAAACGGTGTTGGACAGGCTTGGACACGAGCTATGGAAAGCGGCATTGCGGACCCTAATCCCTATGATGGAATCGACACAGACCTGATGGACCTTTGGACTTGGGATCACTATCACGCAAGCGACTATGGCTACTACCTCGAGGCACTTGTCGTCTTCGGCAACCTCACTGGTCTAGACCCACGCTCGCTAGGAGAGAACGAATGTTCCGGCTTTGAGCTCGGCATGTCGCGCGCTCAAGTAAAGGGACTGCAGCAAGCCGCCTATGATCAACTCGCTAGCGAAGAACGCGTAACAGCGGCACCCCTCATCCTGCCAAGACCTGTTCAGCCTGAGCGCTGCGTTGCAGCACGATAGCAGCGAGTCAATAAATAAAGAGGAAAGAAGAAAAGGGCTAGAGTGCCCTTTCTTCATATTAGTGAAATGAAGAACTAACGGAGAACCACTTTGCTTTCGAAATCAACAAGGATAACTGCGGCGCTAATAGCCTTAACCATTTCTAATACCGCTATGGCACAACAACAGACGCGACCCAATATCGTACTCATACTCGCCGACGATCTTGGCTTCACGGATATCTCGCCCTTTGGCAGCGAAATCAATACGCCCAATATTGCCGAACTCGCCGCGTCGGGAGTCTCGTTTACCAATTACCATACGGCGGGGAGCTGTGCACCGGCGCGAGCTATGCTGCTAACTGGCGTCGATAGCCATCGCAATGGAGTGCCAAATATCCCAGAGGCGCTCCCACCTGAACAGCAGCAGTATGAAAACTATCAAGGCGTACTCAATGAAAAAGTTGTAACGCTGTCTACAATTCTTCAGGACGCGGGCTATCACACTTACATGACTGGCAAATGGCACTTAGGCCATACGCCTGAACAGCTACCCTCCTCCAGAGGCTTCGATCGCACCATTGCCATGGCGGATACTGGCGCAGACAATTGGGATCAGCGTCCCTACCTGCCAATATATGCACAAGCCAATTGGTATGCCGACGGTGAACGACACACACTTCCCGACGATTTTTATTCATCTAAATATTTCATCGACAAAACAATTGAGTTCATCGCAGAGAATGAAGCGGATGGCGCACCTTTTTTCGCTTACGTGCCTTTTCAAGCCGTGCACATGCCCGTCCAAGCTCCCAAAGAATTTTCCGATAAGTATGCCGGAATGTATGACGAAGGCTGGGCAGTAATGAGAGAAAAAAGACGCCTTGCCGCTGAGGCTGCCGGTGTTGTTCCTCGCAACACCGAGGCGGTAGTTACCCCAGGAACATTAGAGTGGGATAGCCTAACTGAAGAACAAAAAATTCATCACGCTAGACGCATGGAAGTCTATGCGGGAATGGTGGATGCGATGGACATGCATATTGGCCGGCTAATGGACTACCTAAAAGAAATCGGAGAATTCGAGAATACAATATTCGTCTTCACTTCAGACAACGGCGCCGAAGGTTCCAACCTAATTGGGGTAAACGGACAAGCAGCTCTGGGAATGGGGA